>Ga0308158_10000101_pt1 | contig 213966 bp, 200 predicted proteins | sample PhyBR2_FD_201038 | JGI IMG/M metagenome (GOLD analysis project Ga0308158, IMG submission 201038) | Phyllosphere microbial communities from UC Gill Tract Community Farm, Albany, California, United States - DLSLB.R2 | ecosystem: Host-associated > Plants > Phyllosphere > Unclassified | place...
CCCGAACTCAGAAGTGAAACCTCTTCGCGCTGATGGTAGTGTGGCGTTAGCCATGTGAGAGTAAGTCATCGCCAGCTTTTAAATACTAAGCCCCCTTAACATACGTTAAGGGGGCTTTTTTATGCCTGAAAATAAGTGCCTGACATATATGAGTAGATAAGGTGTGTGATCATTTTTTATTGCCCATGAGATAAACTAGCTTAAGTTCGTGTGTTAATCTGAATAACTTTTATTCATTTTGTATAATTCATCATCTATTTTTTACAAATTAATTGTTTCTCAAACATTTTTTTTTGTAGGATAAAGTTAATTCCTATGCTATAACTTCAATATCGGCACATTTTTTGCTTTATGTAACTCGTTATTGGGATGTTGCTTTATGAAGTTATCAGTTGGATTGAAAGTTGCGAATTCTTTATCGCTTACCCCTCAATTACAACAGGCAATACGTCTACTGCAATTATCAAGCTTGGAACTCGAACAAGAAATCCAAATCCAGCTCGACAGTAATCCTTTATTGGAAAAAATAGAAGAAGAGAGCACTGCAGAAAGTCTTTCTCATGCTGAAAATCAAGAAAGTACCGATCTGACACAAAATCTTAATGCAGATCATTTACCTGACGATTTACCAGTAGATACCGATTGGGATGATATCTATACCCATCAGTCAACTGCACTAGCATCACCTGAATACGAAGAGCGTGAGGATAATCGACAAGCCGAACATACTTTAAAAGAACATATTTTAGAGCAAGTTAATTTACTCCACTTTTCAACGATTGATCGCTTGATTGCCTATTGCATTGTAGATTGTTTGGATGAAAAGGGATTTCTCGATGCTGAAATTGATGAAGTGATTGAAGCGGCACAACATCTGCTGTCTGAAGCAGGTATGAGTGAAGAAATCGAAGCGGATGAAGTCGTTGTGGTGCTCAAACATATTCAGCGTCTCGATCCGGTGGGTGTCGGCGCTAAAAATCTTGCTGAATGTCTTAAAATTCAGTTGGATGTCTTGGATCCAAACACTCCATTACGTAATGAAGGATTATGTTTATTAAAATATTACGAACTTTTGGTCAGTAACGATTTAAACAAGCTTTTGAAATACACCGGCTTGTCTATGGTGCAAGTTAAAGCCGTGATTGAGTTTTTAAAAACCTTAAAACCTTATCCAGGTTTGAGTTTTGAGTCGCAAGAGTCTGACTATCAGATTCCGGATGTTGTGGTGTGTAAAAAAGATCAATCATGGCAAGTACAGTTGAATCCAGACATCATGCCTAAATTACGCATCAATTCATTTTATTCGAATATGATCCGTAGGGCAGATCAAAGCGACGATAATATTTATCTTCGTAATCAAATGCTCGAAGCTAAAAATTTTATTAAAAGCATTGATGAGCGTCATAAGACGCTGTTAAAAGTGGCGATGTGTATTGTGCAGCATCAGCGTAGCTTTTTTGAAATTGGCCCAGAGGGCATGAAACCTTTGGTTTTACGTGATGTAGCCGAAGAAGTTGAATTACATGAATCAACAGTTTCACGAGTGACGACCAATAAATATATGCTGACACCACGTGGTTTGTTTGAATTGAAATATTTCTTTTCAAGTCATGTTGGTACCACATCTGGAGGCGAATGTTCATCAACTGCGATTCGTGCCAGAATTAAAAAAATGGTCGCTGCTGAAAATCCACGTAAGCCCTTGTCAGATAATGCGATTGCCAATTTACTCAAAGATGAGGGGATTGATGTGGCGCGTAGAACGGTGGCGAAATATCGTGAATCGTTACATATTGCATCATCGTCTGAGAGAAAAGTCTTGATCTGATCTAAAAAATCTGACTATCCTACTGGTTCATTGTTGCAAAACAATGAATCTTTTTTATTTAAGGAATGGTTGAAATGACTTATTGACGTGCTTCAAACTTTTATTGTCTTAAGTTCATTTTGCGAACATGAATATCCTGATAGAAGGTGAGGGATAAAATTATGCAGATAACAATTCGTGGACATCATTTAACTATCACACCTGCCATTGAAAACGATATTAAATCTAAATTTGGTCAAATGACAAAACATTTAGATCAAGTGAATAGCATGCAGGTGAAACTTTCAAAAGATCATCAAATCGATAAACGAACTCACAAAGGCAGTTCGAATCATATCGCTGAAGCGATAGTACGCTTACCTGGTATAGAGCTTTTTGCACAGGCCTCTGCCGACGATATGTATACCTCGATAAAAAAACTCTCAGAAAAATTAAAACGGCAATTGCAAAAGCATCGTAAAATACAATGCTCTTATCAGCAAGTTATTGTTCCTATTTGATTTTTTTAAATAGTAAGAGGCTGGTCTCCAGCCTCTTTTTTTATGAACAAAATGTAGTTTACTACTGAATTATCTTCATGATTTATAGTAGAATGACGGGTTTTTACACCCAAGGTTGTATAAGAGGTCTCGCAATGAATAATGAACAGCTTACACAAATTTTACAAGATGCATTTCCCGCGGCGGAAGTAGTAGTAAGTGGACAAGCTGGAAAATTTGACCTCCGTATCGTGGATGATCAATTTGAAGGAAAACGCACGGTTGCACGTCAGCAAGCGGTTTATGCGCCTTTGAACTCTTATATTGCCAGTGGTGAAGTTCACGCAGTCACAATTCGTGCGATGACCAAAGACGAATGGCGCAAAGCAAGTCTATTCGGAGCTTAATTCTACATGGATAAATTTCTTATTACGGGTGGAGTAAAGCTCGAAGGCGAAGTGCGTATTTCGGGTGCAAAAAATGCAGCATTACCTTTGTTGGCTGCCATGATTTTGGCCGAAACGCCAATTACCTTGCGTAATGTTCCAAATCTTAAAGATGTAAATACATTAGTAAAATTGATTGCTGGTCTTGGTATTACCATGGACTATGAAGGCGATACGGTTAAAGCGGATACCTCGACACTCAATAATCAATTTGCACCGTATGAGTTGGTTAAAACTATGCGTGCTTCTATTTTGGTTCTTGGCCCATTGTTGGCACGCTATGGCAAGGCGCAGGTATCGCTGCCAGGCGGCTGTGCAATTGGTTCGCGTCCGGTCGATCAGCATCTTAAAGCGCTTGAAGCATTAGGTGCGCAAATTGAAGTTGAAAATGGATACGTGCATGCCACTGTGGATGGTCGTTTAAAGGGTGCCGATATCACCTTTGATATGGTCACGGTTGGTGGTACGGAAAATCTCTTGATGGCAGCAGTTTTGGCTGAAGGTGTCACCACGATTCGAAATGCTGCGCAAGAGCCAGAGATTACCGATTTGGCCCAAATGCTTATTAAGATGGGTGCAAAGATTGAAGGCTTAGACACCAGTACGCTGGTTGTGACGGGCGTTGAACATCTGCAAGGGTGTGAATATTCAGTCGTTGCCGATCGTATTGAAACGGGCTCTTACTTGGCCGCTGCCGCAATTACAGGTGGACGTGTTAAAACCACACATACCGACCCTGCCTTACTTGAATCTGTGCTAGAAAAGTTTGAAGAAATGGGTGCTGAAGTCACTCGTGGTGATGACTGGATCGAGTTGGATATGCTTGGGAAGCGTCCGAAAGCGGTTAGTTTTAGAACACTGCCACATCCTGAATTCCCAACAGATATGCAAGCGCAGCTGATGGCGGTCAATGTGATTGGTCGTGGATTTGCGACTATTTCTGAAACCATCTTTGAAAATCGATTTATGCATGTCCCTGAATTGTCACGTATGGGTGCCAATATTCAGGTTGAAGGCAATGATGCGATTGTCACTGGTGTTGAAACGCTTCAAGCGGCACCTGTGATGGCAACTGATTTACGTGCATCATTTTCATTGGTTTTGGCTGCGCTAGTTGCGCAGGGTGAAACGCTGATTGATCGTATTTATCATATCGATCGCGGTTATGAAAATATTGAAGAGAAATTGCAAGGTTTAGGCGCGCAGATTAAGCGAGTAAGTTAATGAATGATATGAGAAACGATGATCCAAACTTTAACGTAATGGGAAATTTTGATCATGGTTTAACATTAGCGCTCAGTAAGGGCCGAATTTTAAAGGAAACATTGCCGTTGCTTGAAGCGGCTGGCATCAATTTACTTGAAGACCCAGACAAGTCGCGTAAGTTGATTTTTCCAACCACACATCAAAAAGTGCGTATTCTCATTTTACGTGCATCTGACGTACCAACTTATGTAGAAAACGGTGCTGCCGACTTTGGTGTGGCGGGTAAAGATGTGTTGATGGAACACGGTGCTCAGCATGTGTATGAGTTGCTGGATCTTAAAATTGCCAATTGCCGTTTGATGACTGCTGGTAAAGTCGGGATTACACCACCTAAAGGCCGCCTTAAAATTGCGACTAAATATGTGAACTTAACACGTCAATACTATGCCAGCCTTGGTGAACAGGTCGATGTGATTAAGCTGTATGGTTCAATGGAATTGGCACCTTTGGTGGGATTGGGTGACTATATTGTCGATGTAGTTGATACAGGCAATACACTACGTGCAAACGGTTTGGAACCACTTGAAGAAATCATGCAGGTTTCTTCACGTTTAATTGTGAATAAAGCCAGCTTTAAGCGCAAGCAAGCGTTGCTTAATCCAATTCTGGCGCAAGTCGAGCAGGCGGTTGCAGCACGTCAGGTCAAGTAAAAGTTTATCGTTTCAAACAACCGTCACCGATGTGGCGGTTTTTTTATCGAACACAAGAGCTATCGATCACCTAAAACCATGAGATGATTGGTCTTTAACATAAATTGTTTTGACAAGATCAATCAGAAAATCAAATCTTGCTGAGCCAGAATTTCAATCAAACATTACTCCAATTCTGGGTTTTTGAGTTTCCACAAAAGCACTGAAAAAGAGTACACTAGAAGCCTATTTTCACTAAAAACCGTGTAGGTAAATTGATGCGACGTTTATCGACTCAAGATCAAAACTTCAAACAAGTCTTTGCAGACTTGTTGGCGTTTGAAACTGTAAATGATCCTGAACTTTTAAAAACTGTAGACCAAATTATTGCTGATGTACGTCAGCATGGTGACGCACATGTTCTTAAGCTCACTCAACAGTTCGATCGACATCCAGCGCATCAATTTTCAGATTTGGAACTGACCCAAGAGCAACTTAAAGCAGCTTTTGAAGCACTGACCACCGATGTACGTGAAGCCCTTGAACTCGCCGCAGAGCGTATTCGTAGTTTTCACGAAGCGCAAAAGCAAGATGGCTGGAGCTATGTTGATGCGTTGGGTAATACCCTAGGTCAGAAGGTAACGCCTTTAGATCGCGTGGGAATTTACGTTCCAGGTGGTTTGGCATCTTATCCATCTTCTGTCTTAATGAACGCGATACCTGCTTATGTTGCGGGCGTACCTGAAATTGTCATGGTCGTACCTGCACCGCAAGGTGAGCTAAACCCGCTGGTATTGGCAGCTGCTTATCTGGCAGGTGTAAATCGAGTATTTACGATCGGTGGCGCTCAGGCAGTGGCAGCATTGGCTTATGGTACTCAGACTGTACCTTGTGTAGATAAAATTACGGGTCCGGGAAATCGTTTCGTTGCAGCGGCCAAGCGTGCAGTGTTTGGTCAGGTCGGTATCGACATGATTGCAGGCCCATCTGAAATTTTGGTCTATGCCGAAGGTCAGAACAATGCCAAATGGCTGGCGATGGATTTGTTATCACAAGCCGAACATGACACTGTGGCGCAGGCAATTTTAATTACCCCAGATGCTCAGCTACTTGATGATGTGGCACAAGCCATTGAAGAACATTTGGCAGCTTTACCAAAAGCCGATATTGCACGTACTTCAATTGCTAATCGTGGTGCTTTGGTGTTGGTAAAAGATCGTCTTGAAGCGATCAAATTGATCAACCAAGTTGCGCCTGAGCATTTACAACTATGTGTAGATGATGCCGAGCAGATGAGTCAGGATATTCGCCACGCGGGTGCTATTTTCATGGGGCGCTTTACGCCTGAAGCCATTGGTGACTACTGTGCAGGTCCGAATCACGTATTACCCACTTCGGGAACAGCACGTTTTTCATCGCCACTTGGCGTTTACGATTTCCAAAAACGTTCGAGCCTCATCATGTGTTCAGAAGCGGGTGTAAAATCCCTCGCAAAGACAGCAGATATTCTGGCTCAACAGGAAAATCTGGATGCACATGCACGCTCAGCTCGCTACCGTTATCAGTAAGATTTAAGGTTGACCAAACCATCAATCGTTTTTAGGGGCTATGGCTTGGCCCCAACAAGAGAATAGCGCAATGAATATTAGCAATGAACAAATGCGATTTTGGAGCCCGGAAGTCCGTGAGCTGGAGCCGTATGTGCCTGGCGAGCAACCTAAACTTCTGAATCTCCTTAAACTAAATACCAATGAAAACCCGTATCCGCCTTCACCTAACGTCGTGGCGGCAATCGAAGCGGTTTTACACAATCAGGCAGATGCCTTACGTTTGTATCCAGATCCAGATGCGCTACAGTTGAAGCAGGCCATCGCCGATCAGCAGCACCTAGATGTGAGTCAGGTATTTGTCGGAAATGGCTCAGACGAAGTATTGGCGCATATTTTTAAAGCATTCTTTATTCAGAACGATGCAATTTTATATCCGGATATTACCTATAGTTTTTATCCGGTATACAGTCAGTTTTTTGGTGTCAAAACCAAGCAAATCCCTCTCAACGCGCATTTTGAAATTGATGTCGAGGACTATCAGCAACCAAACGGCGGGATTATTATTACCAATCCGAATGCGCCAACCAGTATTGCATTGTCACTCGATAAAATTGAGCAGGTGCTGAAAAATAATCCAGATCGTGTGGTGGTGATCGATGAGGCTTATGTTGATTTTGGAGCAGAATCGGCGGTTAGCCTGATTCAACGTTACGATAATTTGGTGGTGTGTCAAACCACTTCAAAATCACGTTCACTCGCAGGGTTACGTGTCGGTTTTGCGTTGGCACAGGCACATCTGATTGCTGCACTGGAAGCAGTAAAAAATAGCTTTAACTCGTATCCGATTGATCGCTTTGCACTTGCTGCAGCAGTCGCATCGTTTCAAGATCAATCATATTTCGAAGCGCAATGCGAGAAAGTCATTCAAAGCCGTGAGATTTTAGTGACGCAACTTGAGACACTCGGTTTTAAAGTTTTGCCATCAAAAGCCAACTTTATCTTTGTGACTCATCCAGCACATGATGCTGCAACACTGGCAACACAACTGCGAGAACAAGGCATTATTGTTCGTTATTTTAACAAGCCACGTATCAATCAGTTTTTACGTATTACGATTGGTACCGATGTGCAAAATCAGCGTTTGATCGACAGCTTAAGCCGTTTATTTCATTCTGCATAATCGTCTGTGTGGGACTGCCATGTATTGATCAGATTCAGCATGGCAGATACCTTATCTAAGCATTCTTGATACTCAGCTTCTGCATCTGATGCAATAGTGATACCGCCGCCTGCCCAGACAGAGAGCGTATCCTGATATTTTTGTATTGTACGAATCAGGATATTCCAGCTGCCTGTACCATCCAAATTAAAATAACCAAGCGATCCGCAATATGCGCCGCGCGGTGCCTGCTCTAATTCTTCAATAATTTGCATGGCACGAATTTTGGGTGCACCTGTAATGGAGCCTCCTGGCAAAGCAGAACGAAGAACATCAAATGGGTTGGCATCTTTTTTTAATTGAGCCGTAATTTCACTCACCATGTGATGCACTTGATTAAAACTTTCAATTTCAAATAATTTAGTGGTTTTAACTGAACCAGTTTCGGCGTGAACGCTAAAATCATTACGGAGTAAATCTACAATCATGACATTTTCGGCCTGATCTTTGACTGAAGACTTTAGTTGCTGTTTCGATTTTTCATCTTGCTCAAGGTCTTTATAGCGTGGCATGGTGCCCTTGATTGGACGCGTCTTCAAAGACCGATTTGCTTCAAACTCAATAAAAAGTTCGGGTGAACAACTGAGCAGTTCAAAATCATCTAGCTTTAAGTATCCTGCATACGGTGCGTTGGTGAGCGTCCACAATTGATCTGCTTTTGACAGAAGCTCACCCTCACAACAGGTTTGAAACTCTTGGGTTAAATTAATCTGGTAACAATCGCCGGCCTTGATGTAATCTTGAATTTTATGAAAGGCGTGTAAATATTCGCTTTTTGACCAGCGTGGACGAAAAGAATGATGTAGGCGAAGTGGCTGAATGGAAGAAGCAAGTGTTTGACTGAGCTGATCAATCAGCCAGTTATAGTGTTGTTCAGGCTGTTCTGCATCGCTATAAAAATACCAGCCATCTGCATGCTGGCATAAATAGGTTCGATACAATCCAATATACAAGGCAGGTTGTACTGCATGTTTTACACATACATCCTGAGAAGCTGCAATATCGTAACCGATAAACCCAATATAACCGCCTTGAAAGCCTAAATCAGATGAAGCTGAAGCAGTGGGATCAAACTGAATAAAATCGTTTAAATTTTTATAATCGTGATTTAAGTGATAGTTTGTGAACGCATCACGTTGATAAAAACGATATTCATCATGCTGGTAAATTACATAAGCTTCAGGATGAAATGCAATGATAGGCGAATCGTGATTATTCAAAAAAACTAAACCAGTCGATGCATGAAGTTGTGTCAAAATATGCTGAATGGATGGCACTGGTAAAGGAAGTTTTTGAATATAGCGCACGGAAAAATCGCCCAAAAATGAACAGATAAGCAGAAACGCAATTTTACTACACAATTTAAATGCACATAAGCTGGCTTGCCACTTATCGGCAAAATGATAAAAATTACGCAACATTAGTTGCGCAAAATGTGAACTAGCGCTACTTTAAAGAGGCAAAATTCAGCTACTCAGGGATATGGAACATTCTTCTTGTAAGAATGAGAGTAGTCAGAAATAAAAATAAATGCTCTTGGGAGAGTTTGGAATGAAAATGTTGACGAAATTGGCGTTAGTCTCTTCAATGCTATTAAGTGCAAATGCCATGGCTATGCAGGCAATGGATGATGCATCTATGAGTGCGACCACTGGTCAGGATGGCTTAAATATTGGGATCAAGCTCGATAATGCCGGAATCAGTATTGATAAGCTATATTTACATGATAACGACGGTTTAAAAACTGACACTGGTATTACGGGTGCAACCGGAAAAGCGGGTGCGATTGCCATCAATGGCGTCACCGTTAAGCAAACTTCGAGTGATAATCTTCTAGATTTAAAAATTGATACCGATGGAAGTGCAAACGGGGCATTTTTGAATATTGCAGCCACAGTGGGTGCTGTCGATGTGGGGATTGGTTCAATTGGTGTCGCGAGTTCGAATGCATCTGTAAATACGACCACAGGCTTACGTGGTGTAACAGGTACACCAACCGAAATCTTAACCGGTTTAACGCTCTCTTTGGGTAAAGTGAGTGCCAATATTCAGTTGGGCGCGACGCCACAAGGCGCGATGATTGTACTGAACTCGACCCTACAAGGTGGTTTGACGATTTCCAAGTTGGGTTTAAAAGATGCACAAGGTGGTGGTCAGATTTATTTGGATAACATCTATGTACGTGGTGCCAATAACACTACAGGTGATTTAAATCTGAATGCCAGTATTGGCGTCACTACAAACGGGATTCAAATTAAAAACACCAGCGCTCAAAATATTAATACCTATGTGCAAGGTGTACATTTAGGTACTCAAACTGCCAGTTCTATTGGTGATCTTGAAATTGCAGGGCTGAATATGGGGAATTCGACTATTACCATTAGTGGTCACTAATACGTCATTAATTGCTGCAAAAAAAACGCGTGATCGACACGCGTTTTTTTGTATGCGTTATTACAAAAAAATACGTATTTCGTCAAAAAAACCAAAAAAAAGCTGCAATTTCTTCAAAAAAAAGGTATCTTCAAAAGACAGGGAATGTAGAGTATTTGCTCTAAAAATACAATGAAAATCAGGCATTGCTGCCCCAAAAGTAGAACCAAAAGATTATGTTAGAGATTACCTTAGGGTCGGCATTGATCTATTACTTTGCAACCCAAGCCTTCGATATTAAAGATAAAGCTCCGGGGACAGTTCAATATACCGAAACACTCGATTCCAGAGAGCCATCTTTTACACGTATGCACCGTGAAGCAGTCGTGATCAAGCCCGCTGTGGAAGATCAGTTTCGCGGTATTGTGCGTCAGGCTTATGACTATAGTTGTGGATCGGCTGCACTGACCACATTATTGAATGGCTATGTTGGAACCCAACTGACCGAACAACAAACCATGAATGGGCTGCTCCGTTTTGGCGAATATCAGCGGATTATCGAGCGCAGAAGTTTTTCACTTCTCGATATGAAACGTTTTGTGACCGCTTTAGGTTTGGAAAGTGGCGGTTATCGAGGTGAGTTTTCAGATCTGGTCAATCAGGGACAGCCAGCAATCGTACCGATTTCCTATGCTGGTTTTAAACATTTTGTGGTGTACAAAGGTTATAAAGACGGCCGAGTCTATGTGGCAGATCCAGCACTAGGCAATATCAGTTTCGATGAAGTGCGCTTTAAAGAAGTCTGGGAAAATAACACTTTGTTTTTGATTCAAGTGCCCGAAGCCCAGCGTAAAACGCTATTGGCACTTCAAGACAGTGATTTACGACATGTCGAGGATGCCACAGTCAACCGTTATGCATTGATTGACATGCAGTATCCGACTTTTTATATGGAACGCATTGCAGACAAAGCATCTACGGTTAGAAGGGGTGTAGACAACAACAAGGATTCGATGACCTATGGAGAAAAGGTAAATACATTTATGCGGTTATATTATAAGCGTAAATAGTTGGGTAAGAAAAAAAATAACGTGGTGGATAGAATGAAGAAGAGAACGCAAGGGATGAACAAAACGTTTTTGGCACTGAGTGTCAATGTGCTCATGATTGGGGGTGTCTATGCGGCAGATGATGTAGCCGCTGCCTCATCACAAGAAAAGTCTGCCGAGCAAGCGACAGCGACACAGTCTTCTGAAGCGCCAGCTCAGGGGAGTGTGTTTACCGAGTCGAATAGCACGGCTGCCGCTGAGGTAACAGCAAGTACGCCAGCACCTGCTGTTTCGTCAAATTCGGCGGCTGAGGCACTTCAAAAACAAGAAGGTGATGCCACACAGGAAAGTAATCTTCAAGAAGTTTTCACCTCCAACGAGCGCCAATATTCTCTGATCAAACGTGGTGAAATCTCAAGTTACTACGATATTGATTATACCTACTATCGCGATACACGCTTAGATTTGGCTATTGAAGACGGTACTGTTAATCAGCTTCGAGTTGAAGAAGATGCCAACCACACTTTAACCAATACTTTTACCCTGCAATATGGCCTGCGGGATAACTTAACCTTAACCACATCGATCCCGTTTGTAGCCAAAGCGGATAATTTAAAAGATACCACCACTGCCGGTTTAGGTGATATTGCATTTGGAGCGCGTTGGGAACCTTTCCCACTCCAGACAGGGCGTTTACCTCTTATTTTATTTGGTAATATTTCGACCAAAACGGGCGATAGTCCATACGAAATTAATCCTGTCACGGATTTATCGACCGGTAAGGGCTATTATTCGGCAGGTATTGGTGCAAGTACGCGTAAATATATCGATCCGGTTGTGCTGTTTGCTTCGGTTTCTGCCAACTACGGATTTAAGGAATCAGATCTTAATCAGCGCCGTGGTACACGTACGATCACCGAGTTTGATCCAGGCATCAGTGGTGGCTTCTCGCTAGGCTTTGCATATTCATTCAACTACGACGTGTCATTGACGATGTCGTATCAGCAAAGTTTCAATTTTAATTCTGAATTTACCTATAGTTCTGGTGAAACGTTCAAGCCAGCCGATCAAACATCCTCTATTTTTGCGATTGCTCTTGGTGTACGTGTCTCTCCTAAAACCATTATTAACGGAACCTTGGGCATTGGTCTGACTGAAGATGCACCGGATGTCTCGCTTGGAATCTCGTTCCCTCTGGATATTGCTGGATTTGCCAAAAAAATTAGCTAAGGGGAGTAGTCGCTATGCGATATCTCAGATTACGCCCGTTAGCATCAGCAATTATTCTGACGGGTTGCTCCAATGTCACTTTTGCACAGCTTGGACAAAACCTTTCTGTGGATGTGCGTTCTCTTGCGCTGGGTAATGCGGTAACTGCCGATCCGCCAGGCATCAGCGCGATTCACTTTAACCCGGCAGCATTAACCCGTATTGAAGGCTTGCAAACCGATGTACAGGGCTTAATTGCCAACTTTGATATTCAGCGTGAGTTTTCTGCACCGGCTGGATATAACGTTTTTGGTTATTCCGACGACCCATTGGTGTGTAACGATGGGCCAGAAGTCGCATCGAACTTGTGTACCGACTTTAAAGGTTCGGTTCGCGGCGATGTTGAATATGCCAGTATTTACGTGCCTATTTTGAAAAAAATGGTCGATTTGGGTGAAGGTGTTCCGCTTGCTGCACCTACTGCAGGGATCGCGTATAAGCCGCCCGGTTCTAAAATTACCTATGCCACAGCAGTCTATGCACCTTTGGTCGCAGGATTTGGTGCTGAAAATGGTAACCCAGGAAATTTTATGGGGCAGCAGGTTGCGCTAGAGCGTATTACCTACTTATCGCCTTCATTTGCATTTAAAGTCAATGATGAACTGTCCTTGGGGGCGTCGGTTGGAATGTCTTATCAAGCCATTTCATTGAAAACCGATTTACGCTTTCCAAACGAATTAATAGGGGTATTGCGTTTAGTTGATGAAGTGGTCTGTGCACCATTTAAAGACAATCAAGACTTTATCACCGATTTGCTTTTACTCGGGATTTGTAATGCTCAAGAGGGTATGAATCCGTTTAACCGCTTTGGACAGTTAAAGGTCACGGTCGAACAGGCGTTAAGCCCAAGCTACAACCTTGGCCTGCTTTGGGAACCGCGTGAAGATTTTAGCTTTGGTATGGTGTACCAAAGCTCGAGTAAAATGCGCCTCAAGGGTAAATATTTTATCGACAATGAACGTGCACCGCGCGAGTTGATTCGCGGTTTAAATTCCTCTGCGACGGGGAGTGTCTTTGCACGTGTGCTTGGTTTTCCTTCCAGTATTCCGGCCACAGAGTCTGGTTTGGTGGCCATGGATTTTGAATATCCAGCCCACTTTCAGGCAGGGATTACCTATAAAATTATTCCCGATTTACAAATCAATTTCGATGTGGGGTGGACAGACTATAGCGCTTGGGACAAATTCCGATTTGAATTTGATCGGCAGGTTTCGGCGTTGCAAATTGCCAAGCTACTTTCCAGCGATATCTCCAATACCAGTCTGGCGCTGCCACTTAATTTTACCTCACCATGGAGCTGGGGAATTGGGGTTGAGTATTCTGCAACTGATCGCTTAAAACTGAGAGCGGGTTATGAGCCACGTTCTTCTGCCATTCCAGACGACAAACGTAATACCCTGATTCCGATCAATAATGCACAGTTATTCGGTCTGGGCATTGGTTATCGTTTTGACGCAGATACCGATGTCGATTTGTCTGTGGGCTTTTTACGCAGTAGAGACAATATTCCGGCAGGCAGCAGCTCCTTAGCCAACCAAACTGGCGTGAGTAATATTTTGCTCAATCCCTATGCAGGTTTAGATGTCAAAACCAATACAAAAGTAACCATTTTGGGGATTAACTACAGGACACGGTGGTAATGAAAAAAAACAGCATCAGACGTACTCGGCTGTGGTTTTGTATGTGTGCTGGATCACTTTTAGTTACTGGCATGAATCTTTATGCAGCTGAATTTTTTACCATTATTGGACCTGATGGACGTCCTTTGGTGATTCAAAAGCAGACGTCTCAGCGTTCAACAGGTCATTCTGCCGCTCCCAGCTCAAAAGCTCCCTCAAATCCAGTACAAAAGTCCTATCCAACTGCGCCAACTGATGTGTCTAGATTGACTCCCGCAGTATCAAGTACCCAAACCCAAACATCCACTGGATTTATCAGTTCAAAAAAAGCGACGAGTCAACAGGCTATACCGCTGGCTGAATCGACTTCAAAGCCTGTAACTAAAGCCACTCATACTGCTGCCGTACCATCGCAATCTCCTCCAAGTGACCAAATGGCTACAAAGAGTGCTGACCAATCGATGCTGAATGTATCGCAACCCACCGTGAAACGTTCAGATCAGATGGCAGTAACAGCTACAAAAAACACAGCGCCATTGCCTGCGGTGAAGACTGATACATCATCAAGCAAGCAGTCACCCTATATTTCCAGTATTGGCGGTGAAGAATACGTCAACAGTGAATATTTAGAAAATCGTGAATTTAACTTGGATGGAAAAAAACGTTTTTACATGATGCCACAAGGGGAGATTGACTCAAAAACGGGTGTTGTGCGTATGCAGCCAGTCGAGCGTGAAAAAGGGGTTAGTCGTTCTTTTTTGAATCAGGTGCTTAAACCGAAGGCAAGTGAAACTCCGACTGAGACACTCGCATTGTCTTCGACCTACTTTATTATGCCTAAGCAAGACGTAACTGAAAGTTTGGATACGACATGTTTTGAAGGTAAAAAAATGAAGAAGGCCAAAGTATTCGACACGCAAAAAGAAGTTTCGGTCTGGCCAAGAAAACCGCTTGAAAATACCTTTGATTATGATGTGGTGCGCTTGTCTGAGCCATTAAAGCAAATGAAACTGACCTCATATGCATCGACTCAAACCAATCCCCAATTTTATTGGCCTTTTGTGGTGTTTCTTGATCAGAAAGGCTGTGTACTCGAAGGTGTGAGCGGCTATAAAAATCAAGAATATCCTGCAACTGCACTTAAATATGCAGCATTAGAAGGCATCATTCGTTTACCCGAAAACGCGCATTATATTTTGATGACACCGTTGGCTTCCGCTCTGGACGTAGAAGACAAGTTACTGACCAATCAAGGACAAATCAAGTTAACGGCAATCCGTTAACCCAAAAGATGGGTACAACAATGAAAAAGAAAATTTTAATTTCGACCGCGCTGACTGCGCTTGTATCTGCACTGGTAGGTTGTGGTGGTGAAAGTGGCAATATTAATGAAGACACCAATAATGGCGTTACCACAAGCACCAGTTGTAAAACCACCGATGCTAACTGCCAAAGTTTCTATATGGTTTATCCAATTGCAGGTCTGAATTTCGATTGTAGCAGTGATAAGGTGAATCATTTCGTGACGGCGCAAAGTGGTAACGCATTTACAGGCGCATGTAAGCTTGGCGATACCGTTAATTTTTCGATCAAGGGTCAAACAGCAGACAAGCAGATTAATCTGGGCAGTCTAGACTTAAAAACCATTTCGCCTATCAATATTGGTCAGCAACCGCTTTCACTGCTTGATATGGCAACCGCAATGGTGGGTAAGGCACCTGCGACATTTGATTTATCGGATGATACCGTTAAGGTGGCCACTGCACTGGTACGTATTTTTCAGGCTTTAGGTGTGCAGCAAAACAGTAATATTGCTGGGGATATTCAGCCTGTTGCCATGACTGAAGATTTCAAAAATGGACTCTCTAAAATTACTCGTTCCTTGAGCGTGAGCGATTTTAAAGACGGCAGCTATGCAGCGGCACTGGTGGGATGGGTCGATGTCTCGACGGTGTCTGAGGCACAGGCATTGAATGTGGTCAAAAAAATGGCCAATATACAAAATGCAGGAATTTACAACGCAGAAATCTTTACCCCAAGCAGTTTGGTCGATCTGGCGATTTTAAAGTACACCAGTGGTTTCCGCGGCAGTTCATCTACAACCAATAAACAAATTATTGCCAATATGTACCTGATGACTGACCGACAAGGCTTAACCTCGGGCTATGGATTACAATGGCAGGGCGTACCTAAAAATACGGGTGATTTGGGTTATCTCACCTTAATTAGTCAGTTTGCACCAACCAAAATGACGGCACAAACACAAAGCACGTGGCTCAATCCACTGACCAAATCGCTGTCTTCGACACAACCGTTTCGTTTTAGCTTGAGTGCGAACAGTAGCGACGACTTAAAAATTTTCCAAGGCAAATTAATCGATAACTATTTGGTGGTGGCAACAGACGATTTGTATAAGCGTGCCATGAATACCACGACGGTAGACAGTTCGGTTTTTGGACGGTGGACCAAAACTGCCGATAATGAAACCTTTAATGGGACGATTGATCTGGCCAAGATTAGCCCGATTACCTATCTCGACAGACGTGTATTTAAGTCGAGTAATAACATCAGCTCTGGACGTTATCTATTTCCGCTCAATGCCACACTAATCTTTAAGTTTACAGATACCACTGTGGCAGATGTCAAACTCGGAATTGTGATCGATGAAAATGGCGATATCCGTACCGATATTGGAGCCAATGCCACCACAAATGATATGTCTGGAAATTGTGGAATTTTGACCAATGGCATGCAAGATAACTTCGGTGTGACGCAATATCGGATTGGAACAACAGGTGCAGCCAATTTCTCGGCAAGTGACAAGTCGATCACCATTCGTATGATTTTAAATGAAGCACGATTTGGTCTTTTAGAAGGGGTACTACTTGGTTTAAATCAAGGACTTGCAGTCAGTGGAGAAACATCATCAGCCCAGCTTAGCTCTGGCGGTGTAAAAATCAATCTGAATAACTTATTAGACGAAAGCGCGAATTCTCGTGCGCTGTCGATTACTGACTTTAACAACAACTCGGCAAACTGGGCCAATATTTATGCGGCTTATCAACGGGTTTACAACAATATTTCCAATGTTCAACCCGCACCGACAACTGCACAGATTGAACTGGCCAAGCGCACATCTGGTACGCTGAGCATTGAGCTACCAAACTGTTATAGTGTAAAAAATAAATAATCAACAACATGAAAAAGGCCAGTATGACTGGCCTTTTTTTATTTTATCCTGTGTGATCCAGACGGGTGCCGATGGTCTCTAAATGTACCGGAAAGTGCTGTTGTTTACGGTCTTCAAAGTAATGTCGAAGTGTACGCTCAACACTTGGAAAAGCCAGTTCTCCCCATGGGATTTCGTGTTCTTCAAATAACCGCGATTCGATGCTTTCTTCACCGGCACCGAATACGCCGTCTTTGAGCAGGGCTTTGAACAACACGTAGATCTGTCCGATACGCGGAATGTTATACATGCAGTATAAATGTTCAATGTCGATCTCGGCTTCGGCTTCTTCATGCGTTTCACGTGCAGCGCCTTCTTCCATGGTCTCAAACAACTCCATGTAGCCTGCGGGTAAGGTCCATAATCCGTAGCGTGGTTCGATTGCCCGACGGCACAGCAAAACCTTATTGTCCCAAACTGCCAGTGCCCCGCAGATGAGTTTTGGATTTTCATAGTGAATATGGCCACAATTGCCACAAACACGGCGCAATTTATGATCACCTAGCGGGATCTGTTCTTCTGTTTTATGTCCACAAACGATACAAAAACTCATAACAATCATCGGGGCTAAAGATAGCTCAGCATAACTGAATTTTTATTGTTTCGCATCATTTGTATACGACCCCAAAAAAATTGAGCTATGATGGAAAAATAACAAGAATCGAGAGGCGCAAATGAGTGAACAAGGATTAACCCATCGGTTACAACAACGACTACGTTTTGCGCGACGTACTCAACCTGCAGAAGCTGCCGTATTAATTGCGATTACCGATGAAAAAGATCCGAAGGTGTTATTGACGCGGCGTTCTACCCGCTTAAAAAATCATGGCGGAGAAGTCTCTTTTCCGGGCGGAAAACGTGACCGTGGTGATACCAGTAATATCGTGGTGGCATTACGTGAAGCGCAAGAAGAAACGGCACTTAATCCCTTCGATGTCGAGTTGATGGGAGATCTGCCCATGCAGCGTGCCAAAAATGGCATGCTAGTGAAACCCATTGTCGGGCTGATTCCACCCGATGTGCATTTGATACCGCAGCCTACTGAAATCGATCGTATTTTTTTTGCTTCGCTTGAACAATTACTCAATGCTCCGCCAGAACCCCATCAGGTGAAATATATCAAGCAAACGTTGTACTTTCCGAGTATGCGTGTCGAAGATGAGGTGGTCTGGGGTTTAACGGCACGTATGTTGATTTCACTCTTTCAATATGGCCTTGGTTATCAAAAGGAGTGGCCATTCTTATTGAATTCGCCTCTATTTATTCGGCAAAAACTTGAAAAGAACAATAGAAAGGAGTAACTCAGATGATGTATAGCTTTCAAGGACATCACCCTAGAACCAAACACCATCCGTGGAAGGGGTGGATTGCAGGTAATGCGACCGTGATTGGTCAAGTCGAACTGGGTGATGAAGTCAGTATCTGGTTTGGAGCGGTCGTTCGTGCAGACAACTGTTTAATCCGGCTGGGCGATTTTACCAACGTACAAGAAAATGCCGTGTTGCATACCGATGCGGGAATTGAGCTGGTGGTCGGAGACTATGTGACCATCGGACATCAGGCCATGCTACATGGCTGCACCATTGGTGATAACAGCCTGATCGGTATTAACGCCGTGATTCTGAATCATGCCGTCATTGGCAAAAACTGTATTATTGGTGCCAATGCCCTGATTCCTGAGGGTAAAGTCATTCCCGATAATTCGGTGGTAATGGGGTCGCCGGGCAAAGTGGTTAAAACACTCGATGATCAGGGTGCAGCACAGCTTAAAATGAGTGCCATGCATTATGCCGAGCACTATAAAAAATATGTGCAGCTTGAACCGTATTTTTTTGATGAATATGAGTCGATTTGAATCTTGGATTCGTGCAAACCGATTACGTTGAATCACTCGCCTGACAGCGGGGAGTAGAGTATGATATTCAGCGTTTTTGTTAATTATATAGCGTAAGGTTTGCATGAAAGTGCTTGCATTGGAAACAGCCAATGAACAATGTTCTGTGGCCTTGATCGATCAACATCAAGAGCTTTTTTTTCAACTTGATGATCGAGCCAAGGCTCAGACTCAAACAATTTTACCCATGATTGAAGTCGCCTTGCGCGATACGCAGACCGAGCTGCATGAACTCACAGCAATTGCATTTAGTCGAGGCCCAGGATCATTTAGTGGTGTACGGATCAATGCTGCTGTGACACAGGCATTGGCATGGGCCAATGACCTGCCGGTGATTGCAGTGTCTACTTTGCAGGCACTGGCGCAGGCCGCTTATCAAACCCATCAATTACAACAGGTGACTGCTGTTTTAGATGCACGTATGCAAGAAGTTTATTTGGCTAATTATGTACTCGATGATGCCGGCATCATGCAACTCGATGGCGAGGAACGTTTGCTGAACTATGCAGATGCTCAGGCAGCAGCTCAGTTTACCGTTGTTGGTTCAGGCGCGCATTTAATCGCGACCACAGAGACACAGGTGGCAGCAGTCCAGCCGAATGCACATCACATTGCATTACTTGCAAGACACTATGCACTCAATGAGCAATGGGTGTCGGCTGAACAGGCACTTCCCGTTTACTTGCGTGACAATGCGTGGAAAAAGATTGCCGAGCAAGGCAAAGCACAGTGATTGCATTACCTTTGTTTTTATTGTTTATTTTTAAAGGATATACCTGATGGTAAATCCAATGCGATTATATGCTGTGGCCGAAGTAAAAGATCAGGCAGAAGCGGTTCAACAGCTTCTTCAGACACGCGGTGTGGTCACTGAACTGATCGAGATTGAGCAATTAAATGCCCGTTTCTTAAGACAGCATCCCGAATTGGCCTTATGTGTCGATCATGCAGGGTTATGGCTTAGTGCCAATGGAATGAAAATGCAGCCCGACTGGATGGCTGAAATTCCTCGATTAAAACGTGCCAGCCTAAAATCTGAAATGATTGCACGAGCGTGTCAGTTGGGTGAGCAGCCGCATTTAATTGATGCCACTGCGGGCTTGGGACATGATGGTTTGCTCATGGCCAGTCTTGGTGCAGAGGTCACTTTGGTGGAGCGTCATCCTATACTTTTTACCTTGCTCGAATTTGCAAAACAACAGGCCGAACAAGATGCGTATTTAGCGCCTGTCATGGCACGTATGCACTTGATTTTTTCAGATGCTGCCGACTACTTGACGCAGCGAATTGAGCAGCAGGCGATCACTGATGTGGTGTATTTAGATCCGATGTTTCCTCAGCGTGACCAGCATCAGCAAGCAGCCAAGAAGCAGGCTCAGGTAAAAAAACAAATGCAGCTACTGCATCTGTTGTTACCTGAAGATGGGCAGATGGATTTAGGAGATCAACTGTTAGCCCTTGCACGGCAAATGGCAAAGCGTGTGGTGGTGAAACGTCCGAGACATGCTGTATTTTTAAATGATGAGACTCCTGACCATCAATGGCAGGGTGATGCCTGTCGTTTTGATGCTTATTTTCAGCTTTCTCTGTGAGTAAGTGTGATCATTGCTTCAATATTTGCCAAAACTTTGCTATATAGTGAACATGCGTCACCAAGAAAATTGCACTTCGGATTCAACTCATAAAGTGCTTACCAAACTCACGGCCTCCCGAACAATTCTATGATCGACCTCAAACCGTCCATTAACTTTTGGCATGATTTTAAAAGCAACCAAACCGCGGGTTTATGGTTATTTTTGGGGTCGAGACGTTCGCTTCAGGTCATCCATCCCTCGATTTTTCAGCTTTTGGTTTGGGGTGTGTTGGGGGGTGCTGCCAATACGCTCTTTAGCTGGTTGGTGGCAGGCGATGGAGGCGCATTTAATTCTCAAGGATTGGTCAGTTACGCGTTATGGCCATTTCTGGCACTGATTGTCGGGATTTTCCTTTCTCAGCGAACCAACAATGCCCGTCTGATGCTGGTGCCTGCAATTTTGTGGCTGGTACTGGACACCAATATTGCGCTTTTACAAAGTTTGATCCAGTATCTGGGCCAGCTCGACTATTTGCCTTATTCATTGTATGACTATTTGCCGAGCATCTTTATGGTGCTGTTTGTATGGCAAAGTCTGGCGGTGGTATGGGTATTTGCCCGTGAATTAAAATGGCCATGGTGGGAGCGCGCACTCATTATGATTGCAACGCTGGTGACTCTGGTGGTGTGGCAGGGATCGGTGCGTAGTCAGCCGATCTGGAAAGTAGAAGATGTTCCTCCTAGCTTCGCCGAAGATGCCTTTTATGCACAGAGTCGCCTACTCAATAAAGCCCTTGAGCAAATTCAGTATGGTGAGTTCGCGCAAAGTCACTGGTACTTTTTAGGGGTGGCAGGTGCCAGTTATCAGGATGTCTTTAAATCTGAAATTATGCGCATTAAGGAGCAATTTGATACGCGTTTTGGCACCATTGGCCGCTCGATGATGCTGGTCAATAATCCAGATACCCGAACCCAGATTCCGTTGGCATCGAAAACCAGTATCGCGTTGGCGTTAAACCGGATCGGGCAACAAATGAACCGTGAAAGTGATGTGCTGTTTTTGTATATGACCTCGCATGGCGCGCCAGATCAGTTTGAAATTGAAAATGCACCGCTAGATTTAGGGCAAGTCGATCCAAAATGGCTACGTGAAGCCCTCGACAAGTCCGGTATTCGCTGGCGTGTCATTGTGGTGTCTTCGTGTTTCTCGGGCAGCTTTATCCCCGCATTACAATCACCAGATACACTGATCATTACGGCATCGGCTGCCGACCGACAATCATTTGGTTGTACCAACGAAGCCGATTATACCTATTTTGGTCGGGCACTCTTTGATCAGGCCATGCGTGATCATCATTCAATGAAAGATGCATTCTTGCAAGCCAAGCAAACCGTCGCAAAATGGGAACAGGCACAAGGTTTTGAGCCTTCCGAGCCACAATGGATGATTGGTAAAAATATGGAATTGATGCTGCCTCAACTTGAACAACATTTATTCCCACAACAAACTGTGCCACAGGCCAGCGTAATTTCACATGAGGAAAAGACCCATGGAACTGCTGCAAAAAAACAAGTGTTATGACGGAGAACAACGAATTTATCAATTTGAGTCGACCCATTTAAACGGGACTACTCGATTTGGGATTTTTTTGCCGCCTGCGGCACTTGAAGGCAATCGCTGTCCGGCGCTGTTTTATCTGGCTGGCCTCACCTGTACCGAAGAAACCTTTGCAATCAAAGCACATGCTCAGCGTCTGGCTGCACATCTTGATTTGGTTTTGATTATGCCAGATACCTCGCCGCGAGGTGAAGACGTGGCCAAAGGCGATCATTGGGATTTGGGGCAGGGAGCAGGTTTTTATATCAATGCCACTGAGCAGCCTTGGCAAGCCCATTATCAAATGGAAAGTTTTATTGCCGAGGAGTTATATGCCTTGGTGCAACAAGAATTTCCAGTCGATCCAAGTCAGATCGGCATCATGGGCCATTCGATGGGCGGGCATGGGGCATTGACGCTAGCGTTTAAGTATCCTGAAAAATTCAAATCCGTTTCTGCATTTGCACCAATTTGTGCGCCTGTACAATGTCCGTGGGGCCAAAAAGCATTTTCACATTATTTGGGGGCAGATCAAGCCGTATGGCAAGATCACGATGCAAGTGTATTGGTTGAAAGCAAAGGTGCTTTGTTTAAAGATATTCTGATTGATCAGGGCATGGATGATCAGTTTTACGATCAGTTAAATCCAGATATATTTCAACGTGCATGTCAAACAGTGGGGCAGCCTCTCACCTTAAGAAAACATGCAGGTTATGATCACGGTTATTATTTTATTCAGAGCTTTGTTGAAGATCATTTGCAATTTCATGCCGTACAGCTTGAAGGATAAATGTATAAATTCAGCCTATTGAAAGTGAAGCAGAAATGCTTCACTTTTTTGTTTTAAAGCGTATCCCATGTTGCATCAAACTCATGTTGTGCCATTCGGTTCAAGTGCTCAATCACCACACCTTCAAGGCGGCTATGATCGTCAAGATCACTTTCAATACGTGCTACAAGCGCCGTATCTGAAGGTGTTAAAATGACGGTTGCTGTCGGCATCAGAATTCGAAATTCTGTTTCTGACTCTGCCACTTCAAATTTGTGTTTCCAATGATTGACTAGGCGTTTCGCAATACGTTTACCGTCTTGTGTATCAAGTGTTGTTTGTGTTTTCACTGTGCTGTCCTCAAGTATAGATCCTGACATTAGCAAATTTTACAGCGGGATAGTACCGGCCAAACGAGAATGCTGCGTTGCAATTTTGCAATCTCTTGCGCTGAAACTGTGTAGGATAAACAGGCAGTCTGTACTTGATTTTGTTATACTGTTGCTCTTGTTCTTCAGTTTGCCAGGTCGTATATGTCCAAGCCGTATTTGATTGCTCCTTCTATCTTGTCTGCCGATTTTGCCCGTTTAGGTGAAGATGTCGAACGTGTTTTGGCGGCGGGTGCAGATGTCGTTCATTTTGATGTGATGGATAATCATTATGTACCGAATCTGACCTTTGGTGCGGGTGTATGTAAGGCGCTTAAAAGTTATGGCATTCAGGCACCAATTGATGTGCATTTGATGGTATCGCCAGTCGATCGAATGATTGGGGATTTTATCGAAGCAGGTGCAGACATTATTACTTTCCATCCAGAAGCATCTGATCATATCGATCGCTCACTGCAACTGATTAAAGCAGGTGGTGCTAAAGCTGGATTGGTATTTAACCCGGCAACGCCTTTGCATTATCTTGATTATGTGATGGATAAAGTCGATCAAATTTTACTCATGAGTGTCAACCCGGGGTTTGGCGGACAGAAATTCATTCCAATGACACTCGACAAATTACGTCAGGCACGCAAATTGATTGATGCCAGCGGTCGTGATATTCGCCTTGAAGTTGATGGTGGTGTTGGCCCAGCCAATATTCGCGAGATTGCTGAAGCAGGTGCGGATATGTTTGTTGCGGGTTCAGCCATTTTTGGAAAACCAGACTACAAAGCGGTTATTGATGAAATGCGATTAGAGCTGGCCAAAGTGGGCACTCAGTCTGTCTAAGAGTAAACACTTTAATTTATACATGTCCTGTGGATAAGTTTGTTTATAACTATATGGATAACCGTGTTCATAAGTGTATGGATAAACTGGTGATAGAATAATCAATCATAAAACAATTGCTTATTTACGCATCGGTTTTGGTTTAAAAAGCACGCAATATGCGTGCTTTTTTTACGAGTGAACGTTTTGAATAACATTTTATTTTTGGGTTGAAATGTTGTTAAAGTGAGAGCTCAAACTTCTAGCAATACGCACAATTATAAACTGAGCGATATAAATGAGGATTGAGCCTGTGCACGAATTTGGCTATGCTAGATAAGGGTGTGTAATAGCAAAGACATCACTATTTTTTTTTGGAGCGCTGGGTTTGAACGTGCGTTTTCGTCGATATCGCTGGTTGGTGTGGCTCATGATGATCTTCATGAGCTGGAGCAGCTTTGCCATGGCATCGACAACGCTACAACACGCATCACTTTCAAATCAAGGCATCTCGCTGCAACATTTAAATCATTCGACGCATGATCATGGTGTCATGTCTGATTGTCATCAATCAGTGATGAAACATAGCCACGCCACACAGGCAACAGAAAAACCTGTCGGATCAGATTGTGCCAGTATCAATGATCATTCCAGTCAATTCTTTGCAGACTGCCAAAAATGTACACCATTACATTGTCAGATGATCAGTTGTGTCATGTTGGGCGAAATCCCCATAATCGCCTTGCCGACATCGTACACGCTGGTGTCGAGTACAGCCATAGACTATAGCTCAAATACTGAGAGTGGCTATCTCACAGATATTTTACGTCCTCCTAGAGTCTAATCTCGATTTAGATCTTTAACGTTACGCGTTTAATGTTTTTTAAATTTTGAGGTTAGTCATGAAATTAAAATTGCCAATCCTATGGTTTGCTGCAATGTGTCTGGTGCTGTCCAGCGCGGCCAGTGCAGCGGTAAAAACCTATCATCTGACGATTGATCAACACAACATCAATCTCAATGGAAAATCAGTCAGTAAAATCACGGTAAACGGGCAGTTTCCAGCGCCGTTGCTGGAATTTAACGAAGGCGATGAGGCCGTCATCCATGTACACAATAACTTAAAGAAAGAACAAACCGCACTGCATTGGCATGGATTATTATTACCCGGCTTGATGGACGGCGTGCCGGGATTCAACGGATTTCAAGGAATTCATCCGAATGGTGATTTCGTCTACCGTTTCCGTGTTCGTCAAAATGGCACCTATTGGTATCACGCTCATAGTAAGGGGCAAGAGCAAGACGGACTCTATGGGCCATTGATTATTTATCCAAAGCCAAGCCAGCATCAAGATGCAGCGCCTCCTGTGCAGCGTGACTATGTGGTAATGCTTTCAGATTCACATCCGACTCGTGGCGATCAGATTTTAAAAAATCTGAAGAAAGATGCAGAGTTTTATCAAAACCGCCGTGAAACATGGTCGGATGTGTGGCAACAGGTGAAGCATGAAGGCGCGAAAGCCACATGGCAAGATCGCAAAATGTGGAATCAGATGCGTATGCTGAAAACGGATTTGTCCGATGTGAGTGGTTATACTTTTCTGGTCAATGGCAAAGCACCAGACCAAAACTGGACCGGCCAATTTCTGCCAGGCGAACGTATTCGATTGCGTTTTATCAATGCCGCAGCAATGTCATTTTTTGATGTACGGATTCCCAATTTAAAGATGACGGTCGTGGCTGCCGATGGTCAACCTGTTCAACCTGTATCGGTGGATGAATTTAGAATCGGTGCTGCCGAAACCTATGATGTCGTGGTACAACCTCAGCACGATGCCTATCAGATTCAGGCCGAATCGATTGACCGAACCGGATTTGCTTTAGCATCACTCATCAATAAAAATGCCACTCATCTTAAAGCTTTTCCTGCACCTGTGGCACGGCCTCGCACTGTACTGACCATGCAAGACATGGGACACGCTCACATGAGTACACCTGCGCAGGCACCAGACATGCATACCACTGAACATGATTCGATGCCGATGCAAGAAGATCATGCACACATGCAACACATGCAACACATGCCGATGGCCTCCATGGATCAGCAGCACGATTTACACATGCAGAACATGATGCAAAACGATGATACCCGTATTCAGGGCTGGTCGAATGCCGCCACACCAAAGGGTATGAAAGCCCTCAGTTACGCCGATTTACGTGCTCGCACGCCACAGACAGATCTGCGTGCTCCAGATCGAGAAATTGAAATTCGTTTAGGCGGTACGATGGAGCGTTATATCTGGACGATGAATGGACAAAAGTTTTCAGAGGCCAAGCCGCTTCAGGTCAAATATGGCGAGCGTGTTCGGCTGAAATTTATCAATGAGAGCATGATGGCGCATCCTATGCACCTACATGGCATGTTTGTACAACTTGAAAATGGTCAAGCACCTGAAAATCTTCCCAACAAGCACACCATTATTGTTCCTCCAGGGCAAACTGTGAGCGCACTTTTAACCGCAGATGAGGTGGGCGAGTGGGCCATTCACTGTCATTTGCTCTACCATATGTCGGCAGGCATGATGAATAAGCTGATTGTTGCGCATACCGATCACAACTCAGATACAGCATCAAGTGCTTCATCTGTCGCGGAGCTTGTACCAACGCCATCACAAGGAGCTCATCATGCGCATCACTAAAATGACCTTGTGTATCTGCGCGGCGTTAGGCAGTTCAGGTACAATTGCACAAACTTCAAATGAGCAGATGCATACCCATTCTCACGCTATCATGCCAATGCCAACGACCACTCTAAAAGATACACATCTTGCATATCAGGAGTCCGATGAAGCGAAACATCATCGCGATCAGCACGGCGGACAGTGGTATCAGGCCACACAAGTGGATACTCAGTGGATGGTAAATACCCACGGCAAAGGTGCAGTACAATCGGAACTGCGGAGTTGGTGGGGAACAGATGAAAACAAGCTGTATCTCAAGGCAGAACTTGAGAAAGAAGAATCTGAATCTGCTTCACGCAATATTTCTATGCGCTATAGCCGGATGATTTCTGATTTTTGGGATATTCAAACGGGCTTAAGGTATCGTGATGATGATGCATCAGAATCAGCAGATGAGGCACTTGATGGCGTGATTGCACTACATGGACTGGCGCCATACTTTTTTGAAACGGATCTCTCTCTGTTTATAGGCGCACATGGCTACACTGGTTTAAGCGTCGAAACCGAACGAGATGTGTTGCTGACGCAGAAGATTGTAATAAAACCGTATTTGAAAGCGGATATTGTGATCTCGGATCAATCGTCAGAAGCTGCTGAAACCGGTTTGAACGAGCTGAAAACCGGATTACAAACACGCTATGAAATTAACAAAAAAGTGATGCCATTCATTGATGTTGCATATCATTATAAGCAGCATCCCACAGCACTTTTTTCCGTTTCAGATCGAGCGTGGTGGTATGGTGCGGGCGTAACGTTTAAGTTTTAATGTAAGTTTTTTGAAACAAGCCGCTGATCAACGTATCAGCGGTCACCGATGTAATGCTCATGGTGCATAAATGAATTTAAAACAGCAGTATCAAACCAATCTTATTACCGATGCTTTGCTGCATTCGCTGCACACTCAATCACCATGTACTGTGATGTCTCAAGAATTATTGAATATTCCAGTCGATGACGATCTTAATCGTCAGTTTATGAGTTTTTATTATTTGCCTGAGCTCACCCCCGTGACTCAGCAGCAAATTAGAACGTGCTTGAATAATTTAGACCATGTGGGTTATGTCGAGCTTGATCAGCAAACCCATCACTTGGCAATTTATCATGATGGCCCCGTACAGCCTATTGAAGCGCATTTAAATCAAAATGGAATTCAATTGGTATTTCAGCAAACCCAGACCAATTATATCCCTGAGCCAATCGACTGGTCGTATATGCAGCGGCGTAATCAAATGATTAGCTGGTTGCTTAGTATTAATCTGGTGATGCTGATCGTGACGTTCCTCACCGGAGTGATTGCTTCTTCTACCGCGTTGATGGCGCTCGGGTTGATTCTACTGAGCGATGTGATGATCTATGCCATGATGCTCTTTGCGATTCAGGAAAAACAAGTCGGCTTATACAAACTCACCCGCGCAGGCGTGTATTTACAATTGGGCTTAAGCCTGCTGTTGATGTTTGGTGTGGCCTTGCAGATTGTGATGCGTCAATCCGCCATGTCGCAAATGGTGGTGCTCGTGGGGTTACTGGCGCTCCTTACCATGCTGGTGAATATGTGGTTATTGATACAGACCCACGCGGCCGAACTGGATTTAAACTGGAAAACATTACTGAGTTTTTATGAAGTGGTATTTAGTCTTGCGGTGGTGATTGCGGGTTTGCTGTGCCTTCAACTTAATTCGAACTGGCCGGATATTGTGATGACAGTGCTCATGGTGATGTTCTTGCTCAACCGTTCCCGCAAAGTGTTTCAGAAAAAAACCTCGTTTGTGATTCAGTAATTGATTTTGTTATGTACCAATAATGTGGGCTTTTGCTTTTTTAACGATCCATCCTATACTAAAGTATTGAAGTTGAGGAGGAACGACCTCCCCCAGAGTGGGAAAATTATCAGGCCGACCTGATTATTCAATAAGGATGTAAGCATGGCTTGGTTGATTCTGATTCTTGCTGGTTTTTTTGAAGTGATATGGGCGTACTCGATGAAGCTCTCTGAAGGCTTTACCCGCCTTGTGCCAAGCGTTGTAACGATCATTTTTATGCTGTTAAGCGTTATTTTACTCTCGATTTCAATGCGTACACTACCGCTTGGTACTGCCTATACCGTCTGGACAGGAATCGGTGCGATTGGCTCATTTGTATTGGGGATTTTTCTATTGCACGAGCCAGTGAGTGCCATGAGAATGCTCGCTGCTGTCTTAATTGTTTCGGGTTTGGTTCTTATGAAACTGTCTACACATTAAGCCGAATGAAGTAATTTAAACCGATTCAAGCTGGCAATTGACCATCCACTTTATCCCGAACTGATCGGTAAAGGCGCCATAAAGGGCACCCCAAAAGGTTTTCTGTAGTTGCGTCTCGATGTGTCCACCTGCCGAGAGTAAATTAAAAAGACGTCGTGCCTCGGTCTCATCGTGATCCAGATTAATCGAAATATAATGATTATTGCCTTTGCTGAGTCCGCGCGAGTCTGCTGCACAGAATTGTTCATTGATATCAGATCCCATCAGCACGGTATAGTCATTGATGGGTAAAGAGACATGCAAAATCTGTTGACGTTGCAGATCGGAAAGCGACTGGCCGTCTTCGGCGGGGATATCCCCGTATCGAGTGAGTTGTGCAAAATGACCACCAAATACCGATTGATAAAAGATAAACGCGGCTTCGGTTTCACCAGCAAAGTTGAGATAGTGATTAAGCTGCATCGGTGTGATCCTAAACGATGATAATAATGTTTTTAATTTAGTCTCTTTTGAGCAAAAAACAGTATTTTTTATCGGAAAATACAAAAAAACTCCCGCTGAGGCGGGAGTCATCATCTATAGATTTTTAGTGTTTCAGAGCAGTTCAATGGCCACCGCGGTCGCTTCACCACCGCCAATACACAAGGCAGCAACACCTTTACGTCCTCCAGTACGTTTCAGCGCATGAATCAGCGTCAGAATAATTCGTGAACCGGTAGAGCCTACAGGATGGCCGAGCGCACATGCACCACCGTGGATATTCACTTTTTCGGTGTCCAGTTTGAAATCATCAATCGCACACATGGTCACCATTGCAAAGGCTTCGTTAATTTCCCATAAATCGACTTCATCTGCTTGCCATCCAGCCTTGTCTAAAACTTTTGCAATCGCACCTACAGGGGCAATGGTAAACTCTGAAGGGTGCTGAGAGTTGGAAGCAGTCGCAACAATCTTGGCCAGTGGTTCAAGCCCGCGCTGCATAGCAAGCTCATGTGAGCATAAAACTAGAGCCGAAGCGCCATCTGAAATTGAGCTCGAATTGGCAGCGGTAATGGTGCCATCTTTGGCAAAAGCAGGCTTTAAACTCGGAATCTTATCAAGTTTGGCGTTCAGGGGTTGCTCGTCTTGTTCGACCACAACATCGCCTTTACGCGAAGTGACCGTGACAGGTACAATTTCATCCTTAAAATATCCAGCCTGAATAGCGGTTTGTGCACGTTGAAGCGAACGAATTGCGAAATCATCCATTTGTTCACGTGTGTAGTGACGCTGGCTGGCCATATCTTGAGCAAAAGAACCCATGAGCCGGCCAGTTTCGGCATCTTCCAAACCATCTAAAAACATATGATCTTTTACTTCGCCGTGCCCCATACGATAACCAGCGCGAGCTTTACTGAGTATGTAAGGTGCATTGCTCATTGATTCCATACCACCGGCTACTACAATTTGAGCGCTTCCCGCTTTGATCGCATCGGTGGCCTGCATCACGGCTTTCATGCCTGAACCACAAAGTTTGTTAATGGTCACAGCACCCGTTTGATCGGGTAAACCTGCTTGACGCATGGCTTGGCGCGCTGGCCCTTGTTTAAGACCAGCAGGGAGTACGCAGCCTAAAATGACTTCATCAACATCGTGAGGCGCTAAACCAGCACGGTGGATCGCTTCTTTAATGGTTACAGCACCCAACTCTGGCGCAGAAACTGAAGATAAAGCACCTTGAAAACCGCCCATAGCGGTACGTGCACCATTTACAATCACGACGTCTGTCATGTTATTTACTCCAAGTTCGTTATTATGCGGTTGTATTTGATCGTGACAGCAGTATAGTCAAAATTTAAGCTGATACTGCTTGTGTAGAAAGCAGATAGCTAGACTGTCCAGTTCTCATGTTGGGCAATCGGCAAGGGTTTCGACACGAAAGTGCCCCATGCGGCTGATCACCAGACGTTTATGACTGACTTTTTGCGAACAATAATAAAAGCTTCCATTTGATCCGATTGGCAAGCCACTTGCGGCCCGAAACATCAAATGGTTAGATTGCAAAGTGCCTTTCCAAGACAGCATGCCATAACGGGTATTCCAGTCTGTACTCGATAACAGATCTTCATTGAGATCTCGCTGCCGGTTACGGTTTTGATCTAAAAATACAATAAAGCCCTTGCTCCAGTCATCGCTACAGGTTTGCTTGTCTATACTCGGGCAGAGCACAACGTTATGACGATACAGCACCGCATCGGACTTTGCTTTTTGTATGTGAATTGTGAGTGTTCTTGGAATGTGGTTGGCTTCTTGAGTCGCCATAACATGCTGATAAGTCGGTACTCCGACACCAATTAAAATGCTTAAAACCGTGAGGGTAACGATAAATTCAATTAAACTAAAACCTAAAAAATTGTTATTCATAGTAAAGGAATGTCCATCATTTGTAGTTTTTTTCTTTTTTTAACAGTTGATTACCTTAAGCGTGTTGCAAAAATAAACGAATTGAAATATTTATTACCTAAGCGTTTTAATGCTGTTAAAATAAAGAAAGCGTGAAGAGTTGGTTATTCACAGAAATAAATTGAGTAAAAAGTTACCGAATTACAACGGAAATTGTAAGTAATTTTGTCAATAATTTACTTGATTAAAGTTATCAAGCACTTGGAAATCAGTTTAAGTGTTTGTATGATTCAACGTGAGTAGCTTAAAAATAAAACTGGGGTACAAAAATAGCTTATCTCAGGAAGCCAAATAAATTTTAGGCTGAGCTTGAACAACAAACAATTTGTTATCTCTGGAGGATATCCATGAAATTGAGTCGTATTGCACTTGCTACTATGCTTGTTGCTGCTCCACTAGCTGCTGCTAATGCTGGCGTTACAGTAACTCCATTATTACTTGGTTACACATTCCAAGACTCTCAACACAACAACGGCGGAAACAAAGGTGACCTAACGAATGGTCCTGAGCTTCAAGACGACTTGTTTGTTGGTGCAGCACTTGGTGTTGAATTAACTCCATGGTTAGGTTTCGAAGCTGAATATAACCAAGTTAAAGGTGATGTAGACGGTGCTCTAGCAGGTGCTGAATACAAACAACAACAAATCAACGGTAACTTCTACGTTACTTCTGATTTGATCACCAAAAACTATGACAGCAAAATCAAGCCATACGTATTACTAGGTGCTGGTCACTACAAGTATGATTTTGACGGTGTTCCACGCGGTGCGCGCGGTACAACTGAAGAAGGTACTTTGGGTAATGCAGGTGTTGGTGCATTCTGGCGTTTGAACGATGCATTATCTCTTCGTACTGAAGCGCGTGCAACTTACAACATCGATGAAGACTTCTGGAACTACACAGCACTTGCTGGTTTGAACGTTGTTCTTGGCGGTCACTTGAAGCCTGCTGCGCCTGTAGTAGAAGTTGCTCCAGTTGAGCCAACTCCAGTTCAACCTCAACCACAAGAGTTGACTGAAGATCTTAACATGGAACTTCGTGTATTCTTTGATACAAACAAATCAAACATCAAAGATCAATACAAGCCAGAAATCGCGAAAGTTGCTGAGAAATTGGTTGAATATCCAAACGCAACTGCTCGTATCGATGGTCACACAGACAACACTGGTCCACGTAAGTTGAACGAACGTTTGTCTTTGGCTCGTGCAAACTCTGTGAAGTCTTCACTTGTTAACGAATACAACATCGATCCAGCTCGTTTGACAACTCAAGGTTTTGCTTGGGATCAACCGATTGCTGACAACAGCACGAAAGAAGGCCGTGCAATGAACCGTCGTGTATTCGCTACGATCACTGGTAGCCGTACAGTAACTGTTCAGCCTGGTCAACAAGCTCAATAATCTGAGTTTGATCAAATAAAAAAGCAGCTCTTCGGAGCTGCTTTTTTTTGTCTGATTGAAATTAAATAATTCATAGTATTCACCTTAAAATTCGTTGTAATGCCCGTGTTTTAGCCATTGTTTGCTTTGTTTGCGATCACGGCGATGCTGTGTGCGCGGTTGTTCAGTTTCATGTAAGCCGCCTTTTTGAAGCAGTGGTGATAATGCGACTTTATTTCTAGCCTGAATTTTAGATGCAGCTTTGAGTTTCATCATGCTTCCTATTGGAAATTAAAGATTTGTGTAAGTGACTAATACCTCATACAAAGGATAAAAAACCCAGCGATTGCTGGGTTTCATTGACAGTGTGACGGATAATCGAGTTGTTGTCTAGCTCTGTTAAGTGACCAGCATTACAGATCTTTATCGGCTTTGACATTCATCTCTTGGTAAGTCACCAATTTAGTTTTGTATTTCCATTTGTAGCCTAACCAGATTGCCAAAAACAATGGGATACTAATATACGTTGAGAGTAATCCCATCCAGTCGATTTTGCCACCCAGAAGGGCTTGATAGTTTTGCCCTAAAATAATAATCGAACATAAAACAAAAGCAAACCACGGTGCAAATGGAAAAAATTTGGCTCGATAGGCTAAATCTTCAAGTTTATAACCTTGTGCAACATAGCCTTTACGGAAACGATAATGTGAAATCGCAATACCCAGCCAAACAATGAAGCCACACATGCCTGACATGTTGAGTAACCAGTTAAAGACTTCCTGTTGTCCAATAAATGTGGTTAGGAAACACAAAGCTGCAATGGCTGTAGTGGCATAAAGTGCATTCATTGGCACGCCACGACGGTCAAGTCGAGCAAACCATTTTGGCGCACGGCCTTCTTTGGCCATATCCCACAGCATGCGGGTAGAGGAGTACATACCCGAATTTCCAGCCGAAAGAATTGCAGTTAAAATCACTGCATTCATTAGACTTGCAGCAAAGGCAAATCCTGCTTTTTCATAGAGTAAGGTAAAAGGTGATAATGCAATATCTGAGCTATGCGCAGCTTGAAGCAGACGTGGATCGTCGTAGCTGACCAATGTGCCAATGATAAAAATACAGACCACATAAAACAGTAGAATTCGCCAGAAAATCTGTTTGATTGCAAGTGGAATAGTACGTTTTGGATCTTTAGATTCACCTGCCGCAACGCCGACCATCTCAGTTCCCTGAAATGAAAATCCAGCAATCATGGCCACACCAATCATCGCCTGCAGGCCGCCCACGAAAGGCGCATCTTTATATGTCCAGTTGCCAAAAGTGGCTATATTGGGTGTCAGCATGATTTTAATAATCATGGCCATCCCAATAATGATAAAGGCAATAATTGCGACCACTTTGACCATTGAAAACCAGAATTCACTTTCACCAAAACCCTTAACGGTCATGGCATTGATGGCAAAAATCACCACTAAGAAAATAGCACTCCAGTAAAATCCTGGAATGTCGGGGAACCAGAATTTCATAATCAACTGTACTGCCACCAGCTCAAAAGCTACGGTAATGGCCCAGTTATACCAGTAGTTCCAGCCCAGCGCGAAACCGAAGCCTTCTTCTACATAGCGGTTACCATAGGTAAAGAAAGCGCCCGAGGTTGGATTATGCGTTGCCAGTTCGCCTAGGCTGGTCATCAAAAAGTAAATCATGACGCCGATGAGCACGTAGGCCAGCAGGGCACCGCCAGGTCCCGCATTGGCAATAGTCGAGCCGGATGCAAGGAACAAACCTGTGCCAATTGAGCCACCAATGGCAATCATATTTAAATGACGAGCACCTAGCTTACGCTGGAGCTGATCAGGTTGAGTCGTTTCGCTCATGAAAATTCCTTACTTTCCTAAAGTTGCTTTGGCATAAAGCACCTTGAAGCCTTGTTGATCTGCTTTTATTTGACATTGGCCAAAGGCTTGTTCAATCAAAACGGGATAATTTAAAAAACGATTCGCCACGATCCACAATTCACCGTTTGCCTTTAAGTGTTTTTTGGCTGTTGTACACAGACCCTCACTGGCGGCATAGTCGGTATGAATCCCTTGGTGAAAAGGTGGATTACTTACAATAGCATCCAAATCCGATGGTGCATCATGAATGCCCGTTACCGCACAAAGCTGTAACTGATCCGGATTGAGTCCATTTAGACGAAATGTCATCTCTGTAGAACATAGTGCGAATGCATCCACATCCATGGCGTAAATCTTGTTTTGCGGATTTAACTGCGCTAAAGATGCACTTAATACCCCTGCACCACATCCGAAGTCGGCAAGTTTACCCGATTTTATCTGTTCAAGATAAGGTAAAAGTACGGCTGTTCCGACATCAAGCTGACGCTGACTAAATACACCTGGCAACGCACAGACCGTGAGGCTATTTTGTGCAACTTCAACCGTATACTGTTGTACCCATTGTTCAAGTGGTCGCAACTGCTCGGTTTTGTCTATTTTAGTCTGCCAAAGCTGGCAATGTCGTGCACTGTCCAGTTTTATGGTCTTGCCATAATCGAGTAACTGTTTGGCAGCACGTTCTACCCCCCCTTTTTTTTCACCGACCAAAAAAATAGACTGGCCTTGAGTGAGGTGACTGACCACCACGTGCAAAATATAGCGCAGTAGTTCTTTAGATTTGGGAACAAAAATAATCACCTGATCGGGTGTAACCGAAGGAAAATGTACACCAAAACTGGTCACAATCGATTGCTGTTCAAAATATTGATGATCGGCAAAATTCCACGTCCAAACAGACGCTTGTGCGTGCTGATTCAGTTCATGGCATAAGCCATCGGCAGGCGGATTGATCAATAGCACCGTGCCAGAAAAATATTGATGCTGTCGAAGTACCACTTCACTGCGTGGATCCATCTTAATCTCTCATGAAGAACAAAGCCCAGTTTTCACTGGGCAAAATGTAAATACGATCTAAATTATTGTTTATGTTCAGGCAAAACAATATTTAGGATCAGTGCTGCAAGCCCACCAGTGGCCACGCCTGAACTAAAAATATTTTTAAACAATTCGGGTAAGTGTTCCAGAATTTGCGGTACTTGTGCAACACCTAAACCCAGTGCCAGTGAAATGGCAATAATCAGTAGGGCACGTCGATCTAAATGAATACCAGATAAAATATTAATACCTGATGCTGCCACCGCACCAAACATGACCATAACAGCTCCACCCAAAACCGCTTGCGGTACGGCTTGAATAATGCCCGCAACAGCAGGGAACAGTCCAAGTAAAATCAGCAGTACCGCAATCCAAATCCCAACATGGCGGCTGGCCACACCCGTGAGCTGAATCACGCCGTTGTTTTGTGCAAATACTGAGCTTGGAAAGGTATTAAACAGACCCGCCAGTAGCGAGTTGGCGCCATTAACCAGTACGCCACCTTTAATTCGTTGCATCCACTGTGGGCCATTGACCGCCTGATTTGAAATTTTACTGGTTGCGGTAATGTCTCCGATCGCTTCAAGTGAAGTCACCAGATAAATAAACGCCATTGGAATAAACAGACTCCATGAAAAGCTTAGCCCAAAATGCATAGGCGTGGGAATCTGAACCAATGGTGTTTCATTTAAACCTGAAAAATTTAAATGACCCATAAAACCCGCAAGAATATATCCCACAATTAAAGCAATCAGAATGGCAGAACTCTTGATCCAGATCACCTGAATACGATTGAGAAGAATAATAATTGCCAACACCGTGCATGACATAATGAGGTTATCGCTGCTGGCAAAGGTCTGATCTTGCATGGCCTGATAACCACCGCCCATACTGATGAGGCCTTCTTTGATTAAAGTGAGTCCGATCAGTAACACCACAATACCAGTCACCAGCGGTGTAATCAGGGTTTTGATCCAAGGTAAAATACGCGACACACCCATTTCAATAAATGAGCCGGCAATCACCACACCAAAAATAGCAGCCATGACTTGATTGACAGGCGTACCGGCCGCCACCATAGCGCTACCAATCCCAATAATGGGGCCAATAAAGTTAAAACTGGTACCTTGCACGATCAAAAGACCAGCCCCTAAAGGGCCGACTTTTTTACATTGTAAAAATGTGGCAACGCCAGAAATTACCAATGACATCGACAAGATCATGTTGGTTTCTTCACGTGAAACCCCCAATGCCAGACAAATCAGCAAGCCTGGTGTCACAATCGGAACAATAATTGCGAGTAAATGTTGCAAAGCTGCCAAGAATGAGACAAACGGTGCAGGCCGATCATTCAAACCATACACAAGGTCGAGTTGATCGTTGTTTTTAGAGGGAAAATTGGAAGAATCAGACATGTAAAATCATCGGTCAGCTACGACAAGGTGGCGGTATTCTAATCGAGATGAGGGAAATAATAAAAGATAATAGACAAGAGGTGAAAAAAACGCGGCTATGTCAATAAACTGTCACTACTTTTATGTAGCATTTTTCTGTATAATTTGCCCTCAAGTTTTAGGCTTATCGAATTTTCATGTCAGATATCAAAAATCTCCGCAATATTGCAATTATTGCACACGTCGACCACGGGAAAACTACCCTTGTCGATAAACTTCTTCAACAATCAGGTGCACTTGGCGATCGCGCGGGTGAGATTGAGCGTGTCATGGACTCGAATGCGCTTGAGAGCGAGCGTGGTATTACCATTCTTGCAAAAAACACAGCAATCAAGTGGCTCGACAAACGTACCGACACCGAATACCGTATTAACATCGTAGACACACCGGGACACGCCGACTTCGGTGGCGAAGTTGAACGTGTAATGTCGATGGTTGACTGCGTATTGTTGCTTGTTGACTCTCAAGAAGGCCCAATGCCACAAACGCGTTTCGTAACTCAAAAAGCGTTTGCACGTGGTTTGAAGCCAATCGTGATTATCAACAAAGTCGACAAGCCAAGCGCACGTTGTGACTGGGTGATCGATCAAGTATTTGACTTGTTTGATAACTTGGGTGCAACTGATGAGCAGTTGGACTTCCCAATTGTTTATGCATCTGGTCTTCGCGGTGTTGCAGGTCCTTCACCAGAAGAATTGGCTGAAGACATGACCCCGTTGTTTGAAACGATTGTAGACATCGTTGAACCACCAGCAGTTGATGTTGATGGTCCGTTCCAAATGCAAATTTCATCACTCGACTACAACAGCTTCGTAGGTGTAATTGGTGTTGGCCGTATTCAGCGCGGTTCAGTAAAAACCAACACACCTGTTACTGTGATTGATAAAGAAGGCAACACACGTAACGGTCGTATCTTAAAAATCATGGGTTACCATGGTCTTGAGCGTGTCGATGTAGATTCTGCATCTGCAGGTGACATCGTATGTATTACCGGTATTGATGCACTCAACATTTCCGACACCATTTGTGATCAGAAAAATGTTGAAGCGCTTCCACCATTGTCTGTTGATGAACCAACCGTATCGATGACTTTCCAAGTCAACAACTCACCGTTTGCTGGTAAAGAAGGTAAGTTCGTGACTTCACGTAACATTCGTGAACGTCTTGACCGCGAATTGATTCACAACGTTGCACTTCGTGTCGAAGACACAGACAGTCCAGACCGTTTCAAAGTATCTGGCCGTGGTGAACTTCACCTTTCAGTTCTAATTGAAAACATGCGTCGTGAAGGTTTCGAGTTGGGCGTATCGCGTCCACAAGTAATCATCAAAGAAATTGATGGCGAAAAACAAGAACCTTACGAAAACGTAACGTTTGACGTAGAAGAACAGCATCAAGGCGCTGTGATGGAACAAATGGGCCATCGTAAAGGCGAAATGACCAATATGGAAGTTGACGGTAAAGGCCGTATCCGTATTGAAGCAACTGTTCCATCACGTGGTTTGATTGGTTTCCGTTCTGAATTCTTGACCATGACCTCTGGTACAGGAATCATGACGTCAAGCTTCTCTCATTATGGTCCTGTGAAACAAGGTACTGTTGCGAAGCGTCAAAACGGTGTATTGATTTCTATGGTTCAGGGAACTTGCTTGGGCTATGCATTGTTCAGCTTGCAAGACCGTGGTCGTTTGTTTGCTAAGCCACAGCTTGAAGTGTATGAAGGCATGATCGTGGGTATCAACTCACGTTCTGACGACATGGTGGTTAACCCAACCAAAGCGAAACAGTTAACCAACGTACGTGCGTCTGGTACAGATGATGCATTGACACTTACACCTGCAATTGAATACACGCTTGAACAAGCGCTTGAATTCATTGAAGATGACGAGCTAGTTGAAGTAACACCGAAGTCAATTCGTATCCGTAAGCGTTATTTGACTGAAAACGAACGTAAACGTAACCGCGCGTAATCGGCTCAGGCTCGATACAAGCAAGAAACTGCCAGCTCGTCTGGCAGTTTTTTTTGTTTAAAACGCGGTGCTAAAAACGTTTTATGTAGTTGAAATGTGAAATAACTTTTGTTTTTGAAGTAAAAAACAGTAAATTAAAATCCATAACTGACATAAAAGCTGCATTCATTTTAAGAATGTCATTAAAAAACAACGCAGCACTCAAGTGCTGTCTGGAGATTTTTCATGAGTATTATTCAAGAATTTAAAGAATTTGCTGTTAAGGGCAATATGATTGATCTGGCCGTCGGGGTCATTATTGGTGGTGCATTTGGTAAGATTGTCGATTCTTTGGTAAAAGACGTGATCATGCCATTAATCACACTGATTACCGGAGGAGGCGTCGACTTCACCCAGAAGTTTATTGTACTCGGGAACAATCCTGACAATCTGCAATCTTTAGATGCCTTGCAAAAAGCGGGGGTGAACGTGCTCACCTATGGTAATTTTATTACCATTTTGATCAACTTCCTGATTTTGGCATGGGTTGTATTTTTAATGGTGAAACTCATCAACCGTATGCGCCGTAAACAAGAGGCTGCGCCTGCTGCACCAGCACCGACACCAGAAGATATTGCGTTACTGCGCGAAATTCGTGACGAGTTAAGAAAGCGCCCAGAAGCTTAAATTCAACATCCTGTTTGAAAAACGGCACAAACAGTGCCGTTTTTTATGTACCAATTTTATTTGGCATGAATTTTTCTTATGAATTTGAGAAAATAACGATTCGTGCACATCATTTGAAATCCAGAGGATATTTTGGCAGTGAACAGACTTTTTGCTTATGGCACCTTGTGCCCAAACCGAGAAAACGCACACATTATGGCCAATATAGATGGAGTCTGGCAAAAGGCTTATGTTCGCGGCGTGATTCATACCTTGGATTGGGGGCCAGATCAAGGCTTGCCTGCGATTGTTCTGGATTCGGGCGCACCTCAGGTAGCAGGTTTTTTGTTTAGCAGTGATGAGCTAGACCAGCATTGGGATAGGTTAGACGAATTTGAGGGCTTTCAATATGAGCGTGTTCAAGTCGAGATTCAATTGGAAACTGGAGAAAAACTAGAGGCATGGACCTACCAGATGAACCAAAACGCGCGTAAATCTGCACATTGACAGATGTTAACAAGGCCACGATGACGGATATGTGCCACGTGGCCGAGTTGCAGTGTTTAACGAAAATCAGTTCTAAATTTGATTTCCAGCAAATGAAAACCAAACTGACTTTTTATTGGGCCATGCAAAATGCGTTCGGCGGCGCTAAATACCAGTTTGTCTATTACTGGAACTAACTGACCCTTTTTGACTTCGCCGAGCTCTCCGCCGCGTTTGGCCGAATTACAGGTCGAGTATTGCTTGGCAATGTGATGAAAGTTTGCACCTTGCTGAATTTTCTTTTTCAGTTGCTCTGCAAGATCTTTGTCCTTCACTAAAATATGTCGCACAATTGCTGTTTGCATGAATTAACCTCTCTTGCGTCGTTTAGGGGCAGTACTGTTTAGCTTTAACGGCTGACACTGGGGACAAAATACACTGGCACGTTGTCCAAGCTTCATGTTTTCTAATGTGGTCTCACAGTTCACACACATTTCGCCTGCACGGCCATAGGCCAGCAGCGTTTGCTGAAAATAACCGTTTTCACCCATGGCATTGGTGTAGTCACGTAGTGTAGAGCCACCCAGTTGAATCGCATGACTCAAAATACGTTTAATTTCAACCACCAAGCCAGCGATTTGCTCACTCGATAAGGTATTGGCTGGCTGTGCCGGATGAATGCCCTGATTAAACAGGCTTTCGGTTGCATAGATATTGCCTACACCCACCACCACATGATTATCCATGATTGCAATTTTTATGCCGACTTGTTTGGTGCGAAGCTTTTTATATAAATAGTCTGCGTTAAAAGCATCGCTGAGCGGCTCTGGCCCAAGGGTATCAATCAGCTTTTTCTGATGCTCATCATTGAGCCACAAAATACAGCCAAAACGCCGTGGATCGTGATAACGCAACTCGGTGCCATCATCGAAAGTTAAAATCAGGTGATCGTGTTTGCGCAGTTCATCTTGAGCCGTACACAGCCGAAAACTGCCTGACATCCCTAAGTGCCAGAGCATCTGATCGGTTTCAAACTCAGCCAAGATATATTTCGAACGACGCTTGAGCGCACGAAGTTCTTGGCCCACCAAACGTGAAATATCGTCTGGAACTGCCCAGCGTAATCTGGAATCACGTACTGTCACAGACTGGACGCGATGATGTAGCAGGGGGAGTAAACTGGTTTTTGTCGTTTCGACTTCAGGTAATTCAGGCATTATCAGCTCAACTTATCAAACCGATGTTAATATGGGGACGATCCTGTCACTTGTAAAGGGCAGGACGCATGCTATGAGCCTGTTAAAGATAGGCTGATTTTTTATAGACGTCAAAATGTGGCGTATTTACATAAAGATCTGATCAGACATCGATAAAATCGTTTTTTATCGATATGATAGTCAGACATTCGTTGGGCTTTTAAAACTTTTCTTTTTGGGTAAAGATTTCAAGATAAGGATAAATGAATGCGTTTTTTACGATTCAATACGCTTTCTCACTGCATATTTTTAGCAACAGGTTTAGGGGCGACGGGCTCTGTTTGGGCACAAGATACCGCAGACAACCCGCTGACACTCCCAGTCATTCAGGTTGAAGCCACCCGTACTGGCACCACATATTTGCAAACACCTGCATCTATTTTTCGTGTGGATGCACCAGCGCAGCAGCAATCTGCACAAGTGAATCTCACCGAAGTGGTGAAAGGGATTCCAAGCCTGCAAATTAATAATCGTGAAAATTATGCACAAGATTTTCAGCTCTCAATGCGAGGCTTTGGTGCACGCTCAACTTTTGGTGTGCGCGGCATTCGTTTATATGTTGATGGTATTCCGGCCACTATGCCAGATGGTCAGGGGCAAACTTCCAATATCGATTTAAGCAGTTTGGATCACGTTGAAGTACTCACTGGACCATTTTCATCTTTATATGGAAATTCTTCAGGTGGCACCATTTTAACCACCACTAAAGAAGGTCAGGGCAAAGATTCGATTGAGCTGGGATATTCTGGCGGCAGTCACGATAAAGGCCGTAGTGACATTATTTTGCAAGGCGGTGCCAAAGCGCCGAACGAACCGAGTTATGTAATCAGTTCATCTTACTTCGACACAGACGGTTATCGTGACCACAGCGCAGCCCGAAAAGTATTGAACAACGCCAAACTGACTTGGAATCTAGATGATGGTTCAAAAATTAACTGGATTACCAATTATGTCAAAATCAATGCCGATGATCCGCAAGGTCTGACACGTGAGCAGTGGAAAGCCAATCCAAAACAGGTTAATGATGCCAATAATCTTTATGACGTGCGTAAAGAGATTGAGCAAACCCAAACCGGCCTCACGTGGACCAAACCCCTCAACGATCAAAATGAATTGTATATGATGGGATATCTGGGGAATCGTCAAGTCACACAATACCAGTCGATTCCTCAGTCTGCGCAAAACAACCCGCGACATGCTGGTGGTGTAATTGATTTTGACCGAAACTATTACGGTGCAGACCTTCGCTGGACCGGAAAAGAATTGCTTCCTCACACCACGCTGAGTGCGGGTGTGGCGCTGGATTTTATGGATGAAGACCGTAAAGGTTATGAAAACTATATCAAGGTCAATAATCAACCAAGCTACGGCGTAAAAGGAAAGTTACGCCGTGATGAAGACAATACGCTCTGGAATATCGACCCATATTTACAAGCCTCATGGCAGTTTTTACCGACTTGGCGCCTCGATACAGGGCTGCGTTATAGCAACGTTCACTACAAATCAGATGATCAATATATTGTAGGTGTCAACGGCGATGACAGTGGTAAAACGGAATATTCGAAAGTATTGCCATCTGCAGCCTTAAGCTGGCAAATTCAGCCTGAACTACTGGCTTATATCAGTTATGCCAAAGGCTTTGAAACACCTACCTTTACCGAAATGGCGTATAACCCAGATCCAGATATTTCAGGATTTAACTTTGATTTAAATGCATCGACCAGCGATACCTATGAAGCAGGGCTAAAATCGCAAAATAGACTGGGTGATTTTACTTTGGCTGCATTTCAAACCAAAACCAAGGATGATATTGTCTCGGCAGGCAGTATCAACGGCCGTGCAACCTTTCGCAATGCCGATAAAACCTTACGTGAGGGGATTGAACTGACGTGGAATAAAGCCCTCTGGCGTGATCTGGTGGCTACGGCCAGTTATGGTTATCTCGATGCGACCTTCGATGCCGATGTACCAGCACGTGGAAGCGTTGCTGCCATTACATCAGGCAATAAAATTCCGGGTATTGCAAAAAATCAGGGCTATGTGGGAATCACTTGGAAGCCTCAAACGGGCTTCTATGCAGGGCTCGATGCACAGTACAACGACAAAATTTATGTCGATGATAAAAATTCTGATACAGCACCAAGCTATACCGTTATGGCAGCCTATGCAGGTTACGTGTGGAATATGCAAGCATGGAAGGTCAATGTATTTGGACGAGTGGACAATTTACTCGACAAAGATTATGTCGGCTCTGTGATTGTAAACGATGGTAATGGCCGCTACTTTGAACCTGCCGACGGACGTAACTGGAGTGCTGGCATCCGCGTAGTCAAACAGTTCTAATCTGAGAGAGTAAGCACTAAAATGGCGAAGTTATTTGAAGCAATTCAGTTTGAAAGATTGAGTCTGAGCAACAAAATCGTGATTGCACCGATGTGTCAGTACTCTGCAACCGATCAGGGTGAAGTGACCTATTGGCACGAGCAGCAATGGGCAAACTATGCGCTATCGGGCGCCGGTTTATGCATTATCGAAGCCACGGCGGTACAGCCCGAAGGACGAATCAGTTATGCCGATCTGGGGCTGTGGAATGATGAGCAGCGTGATCAGATCAAAACTTTACTGAGCAAAGTCAAACAACTTTCGCCGATGCCGTTTGCCATTCAGTTGGCGCATGCTGGCCGTAAAGCCTCGACAGACAAGCCTTGGCAAGGGCGTGGTCAAATCCCTGAAAACGATCCGCACGGCTGGCAAACGGTTGCACCGAGCAGTATTGGTTTTGGTGAGCACGATGCGCCGCCTCAAGCTCTTTCACTCGAGCAAATCCAGCAAATCAAAGACGATTTTGTGGCTGCTGCACATCGTGCGGTGGAAGCGGGATTTGATTTGATTGAGCTGCATGCAGCACATGGGTATCTGTTGCACCAGTTTATGTCGCCATTGTCTAATTTACGAGATGATGAATACGGTGGTTCATTTGAAAACCGTATCCGTCTGACACTCGAGGTGCTTCAGGCCGTCAAGGCGGCGGTACCTGAAGGATATCCGGTGGGTGTGCGCATTTCCGCAACCGACTGGATGTCTACCGAGAGCTGGGATATCGAATCCAGTGTCGGTTTGTCAGAGGCGCTTGAGCAATTAGGCGCAGCTTATATTCATGTCTCAAGTGGTGGTTTACACCGTATGCAACAGATTAATGTAGGCGCCAATTATCAGGTTCCTTTTGCAGCGCAAATTAAGCAAAAAGTTGCAATTCCAGTGATTGCGGTGGGCTTGATTACCGAGCCAGATCAGGCCGAAGCCATTTTACAAAATGCCGAAGCCGATGCCATAGCACTTGCCCGTGCCATTCAGTACGATCCACGCTGGCCATGGCATGCAGCGGCAGCCTTAGGTGCCGAGATTGAAATCTCACCACAGTATCTGCGTTGTCAACCGCATGGTCTTAAGCAGCTTTTTAAACCGTTTCAACATTAATCATTTGAAAAGACGCAATTCAATTGCGTCTTTTTTTAGTTTTTAACGCAAGGAATCCCGTCGTGGTTGTTCAGGTCATTGTTCCGATTTTTCTGCTATTACTTGCAGGCTATATCAGCGTCTCCATTCGCCTGATTACGCCTGAGCAAATCAAGGCACTCAGTGCGTTTATTATCAAAATCGCCCTACCTGCATTTTTGTTATTTGCGCTATCGAACAAAACCTTAAACGACATCTGGCATCCGTCTTATTTTTTAGCCTATGGCGGTGGTTCCTTGGTAATTTTTGCCTTGGCTTTTTGTTTTTATCATTACTTTTTTACTTATTCGCTCACCCCGACGGCAGTGATGGCCATGGGGGCTTCAATGTCAAATACCGGGTTTATTGGTACCGCTGTTTTGACCATGCTGATTGGTTCGCATGCTGCCATCTATATTTCGCTTACCCTGATTTTAGAAAATCTGTTGATTCTGGCTTTGGTATTGGCCTTGGCCGAAGCGGGGATGCAAGAAAAACAGGCGATTTTTCCATTGGTGATCAAAACGGCAAAAAGCCTACTCAAAAACCCAGTCATTATTGCAATTATTTTGGGAATGAGCTGTATTTTGCTCGATTTGAGACTTCCGGCACTTCTGAATCAATCATTGGAGTTACTCGGAAAAACGGCGTCGCCTCTGGCATTATTTGCAATTGGTGGCAGTTTGGTCGGCATGGGAATTAAAGCCTTAAACCTGCAAAGTGCACTTTTGGTCGGTATGAAAGTGCTACTCATGCCACTGCTTATTTTTAGCTTGCTTAGTGTTTTACCTAATGTCAGTGAAGAAATGCTGCATGCCGGAACCATTTTGGCCGCTTTGCCCATGCCGATTGCCTTTGGTATATTCGGGCAAGCCTACGGACTCAATGAACGCGCGCTCACCCCACTTATGCTCAGTACAGTTATTGGCTTTATAGGGGTGAGCATGCTGATTATCTTGTGGTGGTAGGATCACATTTGCCCGATGCAATCGGGCAAAGTGACCCGCATTGTTAGCTTTTACTTTTTGCCGCTGGCGCTTTGGCTTTTTCGGCAATCAGTTTATTTACCGCTGCCAGAGATTCTTTAGCTTGAGGCACATTTTCTTGCGCCAGCGCGGTAAAGATTTTTTTGGCTTCATCTAGATTTTGCGGCACAATGTTGCCATTGGCCATCATATTGCCCACTGCCATCAAGGCCGGAACATAGCCTTTTTTGGCCAGTGTTTCGATGGTACTCAAGCCCGATTTAACGGTCGCTTCATTTTTGGTTTTAAAACCCTGACTGATGTCGTAGATGGCTTTAAGGTGCATGGCACGGTAATTATTTTGCTTGATCAGCGGATTGAGTTTTTGCAAAGCAAGCTGATCTGACGCCGGTTTATTCTCTGCAAAGAGCAATACCGCCAGCTCCACCGTTGCTTCATCAAAGCCAGCATTCGATGCTTTTTCTAGATACTGGCGTGATTTCTGAGCGTCCTTTGCTACGCCCAAATCACCAATCGAATAAATCTGGGCCAGTCGATAAGTGGCAACTGAATAGCCCTTGTTCGATGCTTCTTCATAATAGCGTAAGGCTTTTTTCGGATCTTTGCTGGTCCCTTGGCCCAGTTCGGTCATAAAGCCTAAATTATAAATGGCCTGCGCATTACCAGTTTTGGCCAGACGGTCAATTTCCTGATAAGCCGCTGGATAATTTTTTTGATTATAAAGCTGTTCTGCTTTTTCAAACGGGGTGCCTTGTGCAGGATTACTGCCTTGGGCTTGCGGTGCGGTTGCTGCAAAACTCACTGTAGTCGATAGTGCCACAACAAGGGCAAGAAGCTGTTTTTTCATGTACCAAAATCCTAATGCTTACTCATATCATTCCGTTGATGAGTATTTGTGTTTTGTGATCTAGTTCATATTAAGTAATTTATGCCGAATGTAAATGGTTCAATCGAGACAATTTACAGGATTTTGCTACAAGGCGTATCGTTCTGGGGAGACCATGTAAAAAGCTCCCCAAAAATGGAGAGCTTATGAAGAAAAGCAGCGTGTATTAAGGTTTGATCATGGCCCGTTGAATGGCTTTCACCTCTTCGCGGCTTAAATAACGGTAGAAGCTTGCGCCAAGAAATGCACCAATAAACCAGTTAAACGGTGCGAGATGTTGCAGTGCAGGCACCAGTGTAAATACTAAGCCAATCACGACAGCAGGAATCAGCGCACAAACTGCTTTTGGATTCACACCTTTTTTATACCAGTATTGTCCCGTGCTCTTGTCATTGAATAACTCATCGACCATTACCTGCTGTTTTTTTACAAAATAAAAATCTGCAATCAAGATACCAAAGAGCGGGCCAATAAATGCGGCCAGCACATCTAAGGTGTAATGAATCAGCTCTGGTGAGTTAAACAAATTCCATGGAGTAATGAGTACCGAGCCTAAGGCGGCAATCATCCCTGCGCCACGAAAGCTCAGTTTTTGTGGGAAAATATTAGAAAAATCGAATCCGGCAGACACAAAGTTCGCCACAATATTAATGCCAATAGTGGCTGTAAGTACTGTAATCAGGCCCAATACCACGGCCACCGTGCTGTCGATCATGGCAACGGTTTCCAGCGGATCGGTCACCATTTTGCCAAATACGCTATAGGTCGCCGAGACGGTAACTACGGTGATCAGAGAGAAGAAAATGAAGTTAAATGGCAAACCCCAGAAATTGCCTTTTTTCACTTGTTGCATGTTTTGGCCATAACGGGCGAAATCACCAAAATTAAGAAGTGGCCCAGAAAAATAAGAAACCACCAACGCAATGGCTACAAATGTTTGGGTAATTTGCTGACCAGTCGTGAGATTTTTTTCGCTTAAACTAAATGAGATATTGCTCCAGCCTGCTTTGTAGACCAGATACGCTGCCAAAATAAACATTACCACGTATACCAGCGGGCCTGCCCAGTCGATAAATACCCGAATGGCATTCATGCCTTTCCAAAATACCAAGGCCTGTAATACCCACATAAAGCCAAAACAGATCCAGCCAATGCTACTTAAGCCAGCAAAGCTATTCAGTGTGAGGGGTTGCAGACTTGGAAAAAATTTGAGCAAAATGAGCATGAGCGCATTCGATGCCAACCAAGTTTGAATACCGTACCAAGAAATGGCAATTAACCCACGAATCAATGCCGGGATATTGGCACCATAGACCCCAAAGGCTTGTCGGGAAATAACGGCATAAGGTACGCCTGACACTTGGCTTGGTTTGGCAACCAAATTGGCGCAGATCTGAACGATCACAATACCCACAATTAATGCCAGAAAAACCTGCCAGCTTGCCAGCCCGAGTGCAAACAGGCTGGCTGCAACAATATAGCCACCCATACTGTGTACGTCGGCCATCCAGAATGAAAAAATGTTATACCACGACCAGTTTTGTTTAGCGGGTGCCAAATCTTCATTGGTCAATTTTGGACTGTAATTTGAATTGTCTGTCATAGTGCTACATCATGCGGATGAACTGTTCAGACCAGTCATGCAGGATTCACGCCAATTCCACCGTGTCATCATCAAAAATAATGAAAGTGATGATTTTATTGAGGATGTCTTGTGTCTTTTAAAATTTACATGCGAGAATCGGGCAATATCTTGAGCAAAAATGGAAGAGCATCGTGCGCAAAAATGAAGCAATAAATACACGCATTCAAGTGATTAATCCGAATACATGTGAAGAAATGACGCACTCTATAGGTCTCGCCGCTGAGCAAGTGGCCGCAGCTTCTACCCAGATTATTGCGCAAAATCCAAAAACAGGCGTGCCGTCCATTGAGGGTCACTACGATGAGGCGATTTCGGCCATTGGTGTACTTGATTTAATTCGAGAAGGACGCGAGCAGGGGGTGCATGGGCACATTATTGCCTGTTTCGGTGATCCTGCATTACATGCTGCACGTGAGCTGGCAAAAGCTCCTGTAATTGGTATTGCCGAAGCGGCGTTTCATATGGCGACTTTGGTGGCGACCAAATTTTCGATTGTCACCACCTTGTCACGTACCCGAATTATTGCCGAGCATTTATTGCAACAATATGGCTTTGAAGGGCACTGTGCCAAAATTCGCTGTATCGATTTGCCGGTTCTCGCCCTAGAAAATGATAAGGAATATGCCTATATCAAACTGCTCGAAAGCTGTCAGCAGGCCAAAATGCAAGACGGAATTGGCGCCATTGTGCTGGGCTGTGGTGGTATGGCCGAAATGGCCGATCGTGTGAGTCAGGAAATTGGCATTCCGATTATCGATGGTGTGCGTTCTGCGGTGAAACTGATTGAAGGTTTACATGGTATGGGAATCCAGACCAGCAAATGGGGTGATTACGATTATCCATTATCGAAATAACCCCAAAACTGAGCAACCTGCTTATTTGGCCTGATCTAGCACGGTATTCAAACTTGCGGCATCCATCGCACCGGCAAGACGTTCGCCGTTTTTCAAAAACATTGTCGGTGTGCCTGAAATGTTGAGCTTTTCACCCAAGGCCAGATTCTTCTGGATAGGCGTTGCGCACTGTGCAGAGGCGGTCGGTGCTTGATCGCGGATTAGGTAATCTTGCCATGCCTGATACGGATTTTTTGAGCACCAGATTTGAGCTGCAATCTTTTCGGCATTTGGATGCAAGCTTTTTAATGGATAGAGAAAGGTATAAATGGTCACATTGTCGATTTGACTCAGCTCTTTTTCAAGGCGTTTGCAGTATGGACAATCAGGATCGCTAAAAACATACAGCACCCGTTTGCCATTGCCTTTGACATGTTTGATGGCCTGATTTAACGGCAAATCTGCCACGTTGATTTTATTGGCTTGCTGCATACGCTCTGCGGTAAGGTTGCGCTGATTTTTCGGATCAACCAAGTTACCGACCAAAAAGTACTGGGCATCGTCACTGGTATAAACAATTTGACCCTGCGTCAATACTTCGTAAATACCTTTGACGGGCGTCGGGGTGACCGAGCTGACCGCAATATCTGGATAATTCTTTTTTAAATTTTGTTGTACCGTGTTTACATCGGCATGTGCCAAACCCATGCCCGCCAAACTCAAAACCAATGTATGAAGCCAAAGTTTCATAAAAATTCCAAACAAAAATGCTTTAAGCATAATGCCGAAATAATGGCGTAGTTTTGGTTACAAAATGTGATTAATGCAGCGCTAGGGTATAAAAAAAAGACTCAAACACCGACGCTGGTATTTGAGCCTTTCATGCTTTGCTTTAACTTTGTGGGCGAGCAACGTCACCAGTCAGATGTGCAGGTAATTCATGTAGCTCAAGTGCTGCTTGTTCTAATGCTGCTGGCTTGGCCACCACCAGAGCGGTAAAGCCTGTGGCTGTGGCGATGCTGTTGACCACTTCAACATCTGCATGCAGTTGCTGACCTGCGGCAGGTGCATCACCTTGACCTGCCACCAAGTGTAACCAGCGCTTAGGTTTGGCTTTAAACCAGAGGCGGGCAACCACTTCCTGACCTAAATAACAGCCTTTGTCGTAGTCCACACCAAGGCGCTGATGCAAGCGTAACTCTTGCGGTTGAAACACATGCTCGGTGGCCTGAGAAATCCATGCCTGACCCGACTCAATGGCCGCAAGCTGCCAAGCGGCAACATCTGTCTCGGCATTTGAAAATACGGTCGTAGTGTCTTGAATGGTAGGGAAAACCGGGTCAAGTGTGTCCAGTTTCATTTTAGAAAATGCACCGTACTTTTTGATGTGCTTGGCAAATTCTTCACCCTGATCGTGTGTGGTGACCAAAATAAACTCTTCAGGGTTCAACTTGGTGATCCATAGACCGAAATGAATACGGCCTTTTAAATCGCAAATTCCGGTATAGCGGGTGGTGTTTTCGGCTAAGCGTTCGACATGCAATAACACTTGGCCTTGCAAAAATTTTTGTGCATCGACACCAATCAATGAAAATGCAGTAAAAGCGACATCGCTCATAAAACTTCTAACCTGAGTTCTATAAAAATATGCTAACTATTCTGCGCTATTTCATCAAAAAAATCAGCTTTTACAGATTGTTTGTGTCTCATCTGTTTCTAAGTAAAAGCAGTTTTACACCCCAATTGACAGTTAAAAATGTGCTTGATATGGTGCGCAGCCAGTTTCCAGTAAAAGACACACCAGCTGTATGCGCTCAGGTTTTATTTATAATCCGCCCCAACATCCACTCGATATTATCTTTGAAGATCATGATCTGATTGTGGTGGATAAACCTGCGGGATTATTGTCGGTGATGGGCCGTTTACCTGAGCATCAAGACAGTGCCTATTTACGTGTGCTGACGATGTATCCAGAGGCGAGGGTGACACATCGACTGGATATGGCCACCTCGGGCTTACTCATGTTTGCCAAGCATCGTGATGCGGAAGTGGCCATCAGCAAACTCTTTCAATTGCGCCGAATCAAAAAAGAATACACTGCGTTGGTGCAAGGATGCCCCGACACCCAAGGCTGTATCGAAGCGCCACTTATCACCGATTGGCCAAACCGCCCCAAGCAGAAAATTGATTTTGAAACGGGTAAATCTGCCAAAACCCTATATGCGCGTCTGGAATATTGTGCTGCTACTCAGCAAAGCCGTATGCGGCTTGAACCCGTCACTGGTCGCTCACATCAGCTCCGTGTGCATCTCATGCATATTGGTCATCCGATTCTGGGCGACAAACTGTACCATCCGCAACCGCAGAATTTTGCACTTGGTCGTATGGCACTACACGCCACACGTCTTAGCTTGATTCATCCGATCACAGGTTTAGCGCTCGAATTGAGTTCGACTGTGCCGTTTTAATTCTGGTATATGCTCTGGATACCATGACATAAAATTGAGTAATAAAACGTATCCGACGCTAAAATTGACATAAAAGTAAGCTAAGCTAAAAACAGACTTTTGCACCATCACAACAAGGATAAAAGAATGAGCCGAAATTACGAATTATTTCCAGACGACGACAATGGCAATGTGCTCTGGCAGATGGTTGAAGATGGCAATGACCTGAAAGAGCCACACGAGTTTGAATTTTCGATTGTATTTAAAGAGCAGGCCGATCTTGAAAAATGCGCAATACATTTGTTGCACCAAGAACAAAAAGTGTCTTTTTTTCAAGAAGATCAGCATATTGAAGGCTCAGATTTATGGGTGCTCAACATTCATGTCACCATGATTCCGGAATATGAAGATATTGAAGATCTAGAGCAGTGGTTTACGCGTATCGGGCAGGAATTTAACGGCGATTACGACGGCTGGGGCTGCATGAGCTACTTGTACGAATACGAAGAAGACGACGAACAGCTTCATAATTAAGCAGTCGGATGTTCATTCGTATTCCAAACCTATGCTTCTGTTTTATGCTGAGTCATAAGACTTTACCAGTATCATGTAGTAAAAGGAGATATTGGCACACTCAATGAAAACGCTTAAATATCTTCTTATACTTCTGGTGCTGGTTATTCTGGGGTATGTGGTTGCATCGCCGTATTGGGTGGTTTATCAAATCCAGAATGCTGTGCAAAAAAATGATGCACAGACGCTATCTCGCTATATCGATTTTCCGAGCGTTCAGACACATTTAAAAGAACGCATCCACATTCGTTTGGGTGATTTGCAAGATCAACAAAATGGCCCTGCAAATGCTTTAGGTGCCTTGGTGGCATCAAGCTTAATGGATCGATTGGTCGAAGTTGCGCTGACTCCCGAGGGTATGATGTTGCTGTTACAAGGCAAAGCACTGAAAGAACGCTTTGAGCGTTCGTACCTTGAGCAAAATTTGAATCAAGATATGCATTCTAACCCCGAATCGGATGCCCCCAAAGCGACCACTGCTGAAGAACAACCTGCTATGCGCTACTCGGGCCATTACGAAGCTTGGAATGCTTTTGAAGTCACGCTACAAACCCAGCAAGACAAAGAAGTCCAGTTTATATTGCACCGCTCGGGATGGTCTTGGAAACTGGTCGATATCAAAATTCCGTTTTAACAAGGCATCCAGATTTTTAAAAACAGTGCATTCACGGCATAATACAGCTTTTCGAGTTTTTTTATGTCTTTACCGCATTGTTCCAAGTGTCAGTCAGAATATACCTATCAAGAGAATGACTTATTGATTTGCCCAGAATGTGCCTATGAGTGGAAAGAAGGGGAAAGTGCACCATCCGATGAAAATGAAACCATTAAAGATGCGCATGGAAATATTCTGGCAGATGGCGATCTCGTCACAGTAATGAAAGATCTAAAAATTAAAGGGTCATCATCTGTGGTCAAAGTGGGAACTAAAGTCAAAAATATTCGTTTGGTTGCAGGCTCGTCCGATGGACATAATATCGATTGTAAAATTGAAGGTATTGGACAAATCAAGCTCAAATCCGAGTTTGTAAAAAAAGCATAATGTTAAAAGGGAGTATTTTTTACTCCCTTTTTTAGTGAGGATCTATGGCATTTTCAGATGTTTACCGCGTGGGGGCACATGCGGTGATTACCAATCGCACAGGTCAAGTGTTATTGCTCAAAGCTACTTATGGCGATTTTGCATGGGGCTTACCGGGTGGAGGGATTGACCCTGATGAAACCATTTTAGAAGGTTTAAAGCGCGAATGCCGTGAAGAACTTGGTGTCGAGATTGAGGTTGAAGCACTCACGGGTGTTTATTTGCATGCTGAAATTAACGCGCATGTAAGTATTTTTCGTTGTCATATAGATGCCGCGGCCGACATTATCTTGAGTCATGAGCATTCCGATTTTGCTTACCATGATCTTGAGCAATTGAGTGCTGTTCAGCGCCAGCGCGTAGAAGACTGTATTTACTTTAGTGGAGAGGTGATTTTTCGTAAATTTTAATCGTAATATTTGATGTCTGCTTTTAATAAAACCGACAAATCTTCGCAATAAAATGTATAAAAAACAATCTACCCAAGTTGCTTGAAGTGTCTTATATTGATTGAACAATAAATCAACAAGCAAAATTACAAATACGAGGCAAGGAGATATGGCGGGTTGGTATGAACTGAGTCAGGCAAACGATGGTCAATATCGTTTTGTGCTTAAAGCAGGCAATGGTGAAATTATTTTGACTAGCGAGCTTTATAAGGCTAAAGCATCGGCGGAAAATGGGATTGCATCGGTACAAAAAATAGCCCAGATGATGCACGCTATGATCGTTTAACAGCAAAAAATGGTAAACCCTATTTCAATTTAAAAGCAGCCAATCATCAAATTATAGGCAGCAGCCAGTTTTATGCTTCTGAAGCTTCACGTGATAAAGGCATTGAATCGGTTAAAAATAATGGCACCAGTACAACAGTGAAAGATTTGACGCTGTGAAGGGAATGAAAATGGCTGTAAGAAGTATTGGAAGATTGAGTTAACGTTTTAAGAGTAAAAATAAACCGCTACGATGAGCGGTTTACTTTTGATATTGCATTCAGCCTTTACCAGCTCAACGCACCACCAGTTTGGTAATCTGTCACACGCGTTTCAAAGAAGTTCTTCTCTTTACGCAAGTCCATCATCTCCGACATCCACTGGAACGGGTTGTTCACGCCAGGGTATTGCTCTGGTAAGCCAAGCTGTGCCAAACGACGGTTACAGATAAACTTCAAATACTCTTCCATCATGGCCGCATTCATGCCCAATACACCGCGTGGCATCGTGTCACGAGCGTATTCGATTTCAAGCAAAGTACCTTCCACGATCATCTGAATCACTTCTTGCTGGAATTCGGCAGTCCATAAACTTGGGTTTTCAATCTTGATCTGGTTGATCATGTCGATACCGAAGTTTACGTGCATCGATTCATCACGCAAAATGTACTGGAACTGTTCAGATACACCGTTCATCTTGTTACGGCGGCCCATACTCAAAATTTGGGTAAAGCCACAGTAGAAGAAAATCCCTTCAAGAACACAGTAAAACGCAATCAGATTACGCAGTAACTGCTGATCGGTTTCAGGTGTACCTGTTTGGAAAGTAGGATCGCTAAGCGATTGTGTATACTTAAGGCCCCATGCCGCTTTACGCGCCACACTTGGAATCTCGTGATACATATTGAAGATTTCGCCTTCATCCATACCCAATGATTCGATACAGTACTGGTACGCATGGGTGTGAATCGCTTCTTCAAACGCCTGACGTAAAATGTACTGACGGCACTCTGGGTTGGTAATCAAACGGTAAATCGCCAAAACCAGATTATTCGCGACCAAAGAGTCGGCAGTCGAGAAGAAGCCCAAGTTACGTTTAACAATCACACGCTCGTCTTCAGTCAAGCCATTTTCAGACTTCCAAAGCGCGATGTCGTGGTTCATGTTGACTTCTTGTGGCATCCAGTGGTTGGCACATCCGTCTAGGTACTTTTGCCAAGCCCATTCGTATTTAAACGGCACAAGCTGGTTTAAGTCTGCACGGCAGTTGATCATTGCCTTGTCGTCAACCTGTACACGCGCTGCACCTGTTTCGATCTCTTGCAAACCGGCACTGATGTCCAGATGCTTTAGGGATTCAGATGCTCGAGCCACCGGATCGGTTGGATCTGTTGATCGCACGGAATCGGTTCCAGTGGATTGTACATTTGCCACACTCGGCGATGATGGCTCTGTAGCAGATACCAACGGCGTAGCTGGCGCTTCTTTCGTATCGACGGGCGCAGACTGGTGTTCATGTGCAGCCGGTTTTTGCGAATCATCTTCTAAATCGTCCCAACTCAGGATAGACATATCAATTCTCTCTTCGTTGTTAATATCGTTTTCGATATCTTTTGGAAGATATCTTTACTATACGCTTATTCTGTGTAAGCAAAATTAAGTTTTATCGATAACTGCTCTAAAATTACTGAATAGAACAAATATCCCTACGACTTATTTTGATTACGCTGTTGTTCACGAATTTTCAAAAACGCGTAAACCAAGGGCGTGTAGAACACAATTGAGGCCACAATGAGCACCGCCAAACCAAGCATATAGTTGTGAGTCAGATGCCACATTGTGTTGTCCTCATGTTCAATCAGGAACGCCTCAAACCGAAACGTTCCTGAAGAGATGTTTTACTGACACGCTTCGCAGTCAGGGTTATCGATTGAGCAAGCCATTGGCACTGGAGCAGCTTGTGTAAAGCCATCTTCAGTGGTTTCTGCTTTTACTTCTGGCGCAACTGCTGCCACTGGTGCTGCAGTCGCGGTAGCTTTAACTGCGTTTAATGCGCCAGTGTTAATGGTCGACTTCTCGGCAGAAGTGGCACCTAATGCACGGAGGTAATACGTCGTTTTGAGGCCACGCAACCATGCCATTTTATAGGTAATGTCAAGTTTCTTACCGTTTGCACCTGCAATGTACAAGTTCAGCGATTGCGCTTGATCGATCCATTTTTGACGACGAGAGGCTGCATCAACAATCCAGCGTGGCTCAACTTCAAATGCTGTAGCAAAAATTGCTTTTAATTCTTCAGGAATACGCGCAATTTTTTGTACCGAACCTTCAAAGTGTTTTAGGTCGTTAACCATCACGGTGTCCCACAGGCCGCGTTCTTTCAAAGCGCGTACAAGGTATGGGTTGATGACCGTAAATTCACCCGACAAGTTCGATTTTACATACAGGTTTTGGAAGGTTGGCTCAATCGACTGTGAAACGCCACAAATGTTCGAGATGGTTGCGGTTGGTGCAATCGCCATCACATTTGAGTTACGCATACCGTCTTTTTGCACTTTAGCGCGTAGAGTATCCCAGTCTAGGCGTTGGGTGCGGTCTACTTCAAACATACGCTCTGGACGTGATTTTGCCACGATATCTAGTGAGTCGATTGGCAAAATACCCTGATCCCAGAGTGAACCTTTAAAGGTTGAGTACACACCACGTTCAACCGCCAAGTCGCTTGACGTTTGAATCGCGTAGTAGCTGATAACTTCCATCGATTCATCTGCAAAATCAACCGCTGCATCAGAACCGTAAGCAAGACCTAATTCATATAGTGCATCTTGGAAGCCCATGATGCCCATGCCCACAGGGCGGTGCTTCAAGTTCGAGTTTTTCGCTTGTGGCACTGCGTAGTAGTTGATGTCGATAACGTTGTCGAGCATGCGCACAGCAGTTTTGATGGTGCGTGCCAGTTTCTCACGGTCAAGTGAACCACCTTGTACGTGCTGAACAAGGTTGATCGAACCTAAGTTACATACTGCAATTTCATCTTCGCTGGTGTTGAGCGTAATTTCTGTACACAAGTTTGACGAGTGAACCACGCCTGCGTGTTGTTGTGGCGAACGTAAGTTACATACATCTTTAAATGTAATCCACGGATGGCCTGTTTCAAACAGCATCGAAAGCATTTTACGCCACAAGTCTTGCGCACGGACTTTTTTGTGCAACAGCTCTTGTTCTTTAGCAATCGCTTCATAGTGCGCATAACGCTCTGCAAATGCTTCGCCAGTCAAGTCGTGTAGGTCTGGTACTTCAGATGGCGTAAACAACGTCCATTCTGCATCTTCAAACACACGCTGCATAAACAGGTCTGGTACCCAGTTGGCCGTGTTCATGTCGTGTGTACGACGGCGGTCATCACCCGTGTTCTTACGAAGCTCTAGGAATTCTTCGATGTCGAGGTGCCATGTTTCTAGGTATGCACAGACTGCGCCTTTACGCTTACCGCCTTGGTTAACCGCAACAGCCGTATCGTTCGCTACTTTCAAAAACGGTACAACACCTTGAGACTTACCATTGGTGCCTTTAATGTACGAGTTGAGTGCGCGTACTGGTGTCCAGTCATTACCTAAGCCGCCCGCCCATTTAGACAGCATCGCATTGTCGCGGATCGCGCCATAAATGTTGTAAAGGTCATCACCAATGGTGGTGAGGTAACAGCTCGACAACTGTGGGCGTAGTGTGCCAGCATTGAACAGGGTCGGGGTAGACGCCATGTAGTCAAAGCTTGAAAGCAGGTTATAAAACTCGATTGCACGTGCTTCACGGTTTTCTTCGTTGAGCGCCAGACCCATTGAGACACGCATGAAGAACAATTGTGGCAATTCGTAACGCACGCCATCTGAATGAATGAAGTAGCGGTCGTAAAGCGTTTGTAAGCCCAAGTATGTAAACTGGTTTGAGCGCTCAGGTTTAATCGCTGCCGCCAATTGCGCCAAATCAAACTTTAAGAGTTCTGGGTCTAGTAGCTCAAGCTCAATCCCTTTTTTCAGGAAAGTTTCAAGCGCATCGCTTTCTAGGGTGTCTTCTGGTAAACCCAAAAACTCAAGGCCTTTTGCCACAAGTTCGTTACGTAATAAACGCGCAGTCACGTAGGTATAGTTTGGCTCTTGTTCAATACGTGTACGTGTTGCCATCATCATGGTGGTGGCGATGTCGCTAATTTTGACACCGTTGTACAGGTTTTTAACAGTTTCATCGACAATTGCTTGAATGTTAATGCCTTCAAGGCCTTCCGCTGCTTTTTCAACAGTGGCTTTTAGTGCATCGAGATCAAGCGGTTGAAGCTGACCTTGATTGTCGGTGATTTGTAAGGTTGGGTGATGGTTGGCGCCTGCTTGCTGGCGTGCAGTACTACGCTGCTCACGATAAATCACGTAAGCACGCGCAACTTTTTGTTCGCCAGTACGCATCAGCGCAAGTTCAACCTGATCCTGAATTTCTTCAATATGAATAGTACCGCCAGAAGGTAAGCGACGGTTAAAGGTGTTCATCACCATTTCGGTTAATTGACTGATTCGGTCATGAATACGACTTGAGTCAGCGCTTTGCTGACCTTCAACAGCTAAGAATGCCTTTCCAATCGCAACAGAGATTTTCTCTGCATCAAAGGTAGCAACTTCTCCATTGCGTTTAATCACCTGAAGTTGTCCAGGAGTTGAAGTGATTACGCTCATGTCAGCATAGCTCCATTGTGATCTGTATTTATGTTCATGGACCATTTGAACCGGGCAAATTTGTGCACGATGTTTGAGGGATAAACACAAGACTTAGTGGTTAATATAGTTTATAGGCACAAGATACGGGAATTTTGGCAGGATATCAATCTTGACTTTTCTTTAATTTTTTTTCCAAATTCTATGTGCATGATTCTGTGGTGCATAGCATAACAAAGGCTGCTAAAAACACGTATAGATAACTGTGTGGATAACTCAAAAAACACTCGTTCAGTGCTGTTGTTTTGGTCCGGTGAAATAATTTGTTTAATAATTGGACGGTCTTTGCGACGACTGGTGAACTTGTGATCTGAGGCGGGAAAATATTTAAAAAGACCTGAAAAATTCAACACTTAATAAAAATGCAACAAAATACAACGGACGTGTATCAGTTTGGTGAACGAGGACTTGTTTACAATGTAAACGTGTGTATATTGCAATCTATTATGTCGGTGTAATTGTTGGTTTTTGAACAAGACACTTTAATAGATGATAGGGGCAAAAGTATGAGCCAAGAAGAAAAGTTACCCAAGATTTTAATTGTTGAAGATGACGAGCGTCTTGCACGTCTGACACAAGAATATTTGATCCGTAATGGATTGGAAGTGGGGGTCGAAACAGACGGTAATCGCGCGATTCGTCGTATTATTGGCGAACAACCAGATTTAGTCGTACTTGATGTGATGTTGCCTGGTGCCGATGGCTTGACGGTTTGTCGCGAAGTGCGCCCTCATTATCATCAACCTATTTTGATGTTGACTGCACGTACCGAAGATATGGATCAGGTGTTAGGCCTTGAAATGGGGGCCGATGACTATGTCGCAAAACCTGTTCAGCCACGCGTATTGTTGGCGCGTATCCGTGCCTTGTTGCGTCGTACCGACAAAACAGTAGAAGACGAAGTTGCACAGCGTATCGAATTTGATGATCTAGTCATCGATAATGGCGGACGCTCAGTGACGCTCAACGGTGAACTGGTTGATTTTACCAGCGCCGAATATGATTTGTTGTGGTTACTTGCCTCTAATGCTGGTCGCATTTTGTCGCGTGAAGATATTTTCGAGCGTTTACGTGGCATCGAATATGACGGTCAGGATCGCTCGATTGATGTTCGTATTTCTCGAATCCGTCCAAAAATTGGTGACGATCCAGAAAATCCGAAACGAATTAAAACCGTTCGTAGTAAAGGTTATTTGTTTGTAAAAGAAACTAATGGCTTATAATCTTTGCTATTGAGACCAAGAGCACTTCTTGTTTAAGGCTGATCGAGTGTTTAAGCACAGTATATTTTTACGTATTTATGCGGGTTTGGTGGTACTGGTCATGTTGGTGGCCCTATTTGGTTATCTGCTTGTCCAGATCATTAACTATCAGCGCGCACAGGAATATCGTGAATCATTGACTGATGGTATTTCCTTTGTGATCAGTGAGAGTATTGCTCGTCAGCCGACTAAACAGCAAAAGCTGGACTGGATTTCCGATGCCTCAGATTTACTGGAATTACCGATTTATTATGTCGATGCCAGTAAAATCGAGTTATCCCGCACCGAAAAAAAACGTATAGAAGAACAAAAATCGGTGGTTCGGTATGATGCCGAAACCTCTATTGCATATGTGATTATCGGACTGCGGAGCGATCCACAGCATTTTCTCTATATTAAGGTCGATAAAATCGGTGAGCGCCAGATGAAAGCGCTGCCGATCTTTATTTTGGACTACTTGATTTATTATCCGGGTCAAGAAAAGCAATACGTCGAAAAAATCCAGACGCATTTTTCTTATCCGATCAATATTTATAATGTGAAAGATCTGAATCTTGATTCAGAGCAGATTGGTCGTCTTCGTCAAAATCAAAGCATTATGCTATACCGTGATAATGCTACCATTCGCGGTACGACCATTTCGATTATTTCACCTATGCCGAACAATCCACTCAATGTATTGGTGCTCGGTCCGGTTCCAATGTTTAACTGGATGCCGTTTCAGTTATCGGCCGGTATTACGTTGTTTAGCTTGTTTCTGCTTAGCTTAGGGGTGTATGGCTTAATTTTGCCGCTAGAGCGCAAGATCCGTCAGGTGCGTTATGCCTTAAACCGCATGAAATCAGGAGATTTGTCGCTTCGTGTTCCGATCGAGGGAAGCGATGAAATGGCCAATCTGGCTTCAAGTTATAACAATATGTCCGACCATATTCAGCGGTTGATTGAGGCACAGCGCGAACTGATGCGAGCTGTCTCGCACGAACTGCGTACACCAGTAGCGCGAATCCGGTTTGGTATGGAAATGCTCGCAGAAGAAGACGATTACGACTACCGTATTCAACAAATGGAAATGATTGATCGTGATATTGAGGCACTCAATACCTTAATTGATGAAATCATGACCTACGCCAAGCTTGAACAAGGTACGCCATCGCTGGATTTTGAGGAAATTATTCTGCTTGATTTGTTGAGTCAGGTAGCAGTCGAAACCGAAGCACTCAAAACCCAAAAAGAAATCGAGCTGATTCCACCTGCGACCGCCATTATGGTCGATGCAGAGCGACGTTACTTACACCGTGTGGTGCAAAACTTGGTCGGTAATGCGGTACGCTACTGCGATCATAAAGTCCGAATCAGTGGGGGTATTCAAGGCGACGGTAATGCTTACATCTGTGTGGAAGATGACGGGCAGGGCATTGCAGAAGAAGACCGTGTACGAATTTTTGAGGCATTTGCACGACTTGATGACAGTCGAACCCGTGCTTCGGGTGGTTATGGGCTTGGGCTTTCTATCGTCAGTCGTATTGCCTACTGGTTTGGTGGCACAATTGAAGTAGATGAAAGTCCAGATTTGGGCGGGGCGCGTTTTATCATGCGCTGGCCGGCCAAGCGTTTTAATCAAACGTTGAAGAAGAAAAACCAGTTTAAAATGAAAGAAGGCAGCTCATAAGCTGCCTTCTTTTTTTAAATGTTAAATTTACTGATAAAGACTGGCATCCGGTGCAATCAAGGGTTTACCTTGTTTTAATGCAGCTAATGCATCTTGGTTGAAGTCTACGCTCAGTGTATTGTTTTCAGCATCAATCTTGTAATGGTTAATTAGTTTTTGGTCCCCACCTGCCAATGTCTCTACACGGTATTCATCACTGATGTTTAAAATGCCTTCAAGGTTTGTGGTCGTTGAAGCAAAGTCTTCACGAAATAATTGATAAATTTCTTTTAAATCAAAGGTAACGTGATCTGCATCGGCGTGTTTTTGCGCATAGGTTTCGATATGGCGAACAAGTAATTGCGCATAAAAGAAATAATTCGGTTTATGTGTAAATTCAAGGCTCATTCTTTTACTCCTTATTCTGTCTTTTCAGCATACACATCCACACAGCACGTCAATGTATAAAGATGATTAAAGCATGTAGCTGAATTGAAACAAGTTATGAGTAACTCGAGATGGTGTTTCGTCCATGTTGCTTGGCTCGATACAATGCCTGATCGGCTTCTTTGAGCATTTGTTCTAAGGATGCCGTGTGGTTCGGCTGAAAAAAGCTAATGCCAATACTGACATGAATATAAATAGGATGGTTATTGGGTAAGTAAATCGGATGTTCGCTGACCTTTTTACGAATGCACTCGGCTAGTAAGAAGGTTTCATGTGCTCCAATTTGAGGTAGAAAAATAGCAAACTCTTCTCCCCCTAGGCGGCCCAAAATATCGTTGGGCCTTAGGCATGATTTGATGGTATGCGCGCACAGTTTAATGGCTTGATCACCAATAAAATGACCATAGTTATCATTCACCGATTTAAAGTGATCGATGTCCAGCATCAGCAGTGCGCTTGGGGTGCTGTTGCCCAATATTTTCGTAAATAGTGTGCGTGCGGTCTGATAAAAATAACGACGGGTAAGACTTAAGGTCAGTTCATCGTGCGAGGCTATATACTCTAGATCTTCGATCAACCGGCTCCGAATACTGTTGATATTCGACACGGTAAGCGGGGCAATGACCATCATGATCATACCCAAACGGATTGAGATGCTGTTTTCAAGATATTCTTGCGGATACAGTACGATGTAATTATGGGTCAAATGGTACAGTAACAAACTGGCACTAATCGAGGTAATGATCGTGACTGAAAAGTGTCGATAGGTCAGCGCACACCAGATCAATACCGCAATCGGATAAAGCACAGAACCGGGTCCATTGTCATAAAAGCAGAAAGCAAGCGCAGCGGTCACGCTCATGACGGGTAGCAGATGTTGAAATTCGATAGGCGTTTGAAAGAAATGCTTAAGTTCATTTCGAAATGGCAAGCTAATTAAGATAGGCAATAGCAACAAGGCATTTTGCATCTCTGCGGTAAACCAGCCGCCCAGTTCAATCCAGAAATTACCATGCATAAATACCGGGCTGATCATGGGAACAAATAGGCTTGCAAATAAAGCACCTGCGAAACTGCCAATTGCGCAGAAGCTAAATAAAAACAAATAAAAATAGCCTTGATAGCTGCCTTGTAATTTGCGAATAAAACGATGATATAACCCAAAGGTGACTGCGATATAACACAGATTGGCCAAAGTCAGAACAAGGATTTCGGGCAGACTTGAACCAAAAATACTGTCTGATACTAAATACCCAAGTATTCCACCTGTGAGCGCGTAGCGATTACGCAGAATGGGATAACGGATTAAGAGACCAAGAAAAATCGAATTGGCAGGCCAGAAAGAAGCAAGAAAGCTTAAGGGGCGGGTTAAGATACCCAAAGTACAGCAGAGAAAAATAATAATAAAAAATAAAATAAAATGTTGCTTTGTAGAGCGTGATAACGTATTTCTAAAGTAGTGAACCATAGAATCAAGCCTTAAAATAAGATGACGCTCTTAATAAAATGTTACATTTTCATTCTGCTGCGCATTTAACCATAATTTATGAAAAGGATGAATAATCATAATTTAAATTTATTATGCTTGCGCTATTGTGGTGCAAATCGGATTGAACGTGATAAATCATGCCAATGACTCAAATGACAGACATAAACGACAAAAAAGTTAAAAAAAGAAAAAAATAATCATAAATTGATTAATGATTAGTTAAATCGATAATCTACGTGAACGTTGGGGTTGAACGTGATTGTGTGACAAAATTGTATAAAAACCATGCTAAAGGCGAAGAGGCTTGAACTAGAAAGAGAAAAGCGAAATCAGGTACAATTGGCGGGATTAATTTTGTGTTTGGTGCGGTTCCAAGACCGAAACATATATTTCTTTGTTAAATAATAGGCCTGCCAGGAGTTATCCCCGCATGAGTGCCATTACTCCATACGATTGGGCAATTATTGCCTTCGTGATCGGCGTTACATTTCTGTGCGTTTTTATGCTTACTGTTCCCTTACTCCTAGGGGGTAAATCATGGGGACGCGCAAAGCAGGAACAGTTTGAATCGGGTGTGGTGAGCGCAGGTGGTGCTCGCATTCGTTTGTCTGCAAAATTTTATTTGGTTGCTATTTTCTTTGTCGTGTTTGATCTTGAAGCACTTTATCTTTATGCATGGGCAACGTCTGTGCGTGAAGTGGGTTGGATGGGCTTTACCACGATGTTGATTTTTGTTGTAGATCTTCTGATTGCATTGATTTATGTCTTTGCGACGGGTGCCCTGACGTGGTCGCCTTCAGATCGTCGTAAGGCAGCAGGAATTAAACCGAAGATTGGATCTCCAAACATGAATATTGCAGAGATCACACGATTTAATTCAATTGAAGAGTTGGTCATCGATCCAACTGGTCATATCCCTGCACAATCCTCTGGTCGAATGAAGTCAAACACATCGACAGCACCGTCATCTATACAGGAGTAACTCGGGATGAAATATACATTAACCCGTGCGAATCCGGATGCTAATCAATATCCATTACAAGAACGCCAAGTTGTCAGTGATCCACTTCAGGAAGAAGTCAATAAAAATGTATTTATGACTCGCCTTGAAGATGTATTGCATAACGTAGTGAACTGGGGACGAAAAAATTCAGTTTGGCCTTTCAACTTTGGTACGTCTTGTTGTTATGTTGAATATGCGACAACCCTAACCGGTGTTCATGACTTATCACGTTTTGGTGCCGAGGTTATTCGTGCTTCACCGCGCCAAGCTGACTTAATGATTGTCGCAGGTACGTGCTTTGTCAAGATGGCGCCTGTCATTCAGCGCTTGTACGAACAAATGCTTGAACCAAAGTGGGTCATTTCCATGGGTGCATGTGCAAACTCTGGCGGTATGTATGACATCTACTCAGTGGTACAGGGCGTAGACAAAATCATTCCAGTCGACGTTTATATCCCAGGGTGTCCACCTCGTCCAGAAGCATTAATTCAGGCGCTAATGCTGCTGCAAAACCAAATTCAACTTGAGCGTCGTCCGTTGTCTGCCGTAATTGGTGATGATCTTCAGCCGATTTATAAGCCAAAGATGATGCCAGAACGCGATCGTAAAAATGCAGAGCGGATTGCGGTTAAAAACTTACGCTCCATGGATGAAATTGAGTAAATTTTTGATAATTTGCGCTCATCAGGGCGCAGGATGATCAAAAAACCTAAAAGAATTTGTATTAAATAGGAAGCCAAACCAATGGCTGAAACTGACATTGCTATGCCAGAATCAACCGCTGTTGATTCACGCCCAGCATTTGCAATTGTAGAAGAGCTCAAGACCAAATTTGGTGAGAACTTCTATGTGCAAACAACTTGTGAAGAGTTTCCAACTGTCTGGGTTGAACGCTCACGCGTACAAGAAGTTTTGATGTTTCTACGTAAGGTAGACCGTCCTTATGTCATGTTATTCGATTTGTCTGCAATGGATGAGCGTTTACGTGTACACCGTGACGGTTTGCCTGCTTCAGATTTCACTGTTTTCTATCACTTGCTGTCTTTAGAACGTAACAGTGACATCCGAATCAAGGTTGCTTTAAATGAGAGCGATCTCAATATTGCAACAGCGACCAATATCTGGCCAAACGCCAACTGGTACGAACGTGAAGCCTACGATATGTTTGGTATCAATTTCGAAGGGCATCCAATGCTCCGTCGTATTTTGCTACCAACCTATTGGGAAGGCCATCCGCTTCGTAAAGAATATTCTGCACGTGCTACCGAATACACGCCGTACATGCAGGACAAAGCCAAGCAAGACTTCGAACAAGAGCATTTGCGTTTTGTTCCTGAAGACTGGGGTCTAAAGCGCGGTAATGCCGACGAAGACTTTATGTTCTTGAACTTGGGTCCAAACCATCCGTCTGCGCACGGTGCATTCCGTGTGGTCTTGCAGCTTGATGGTGAAGAAGTTAAAGACTGCGTACCGGATATCGGTTACCACCACCGCGGTGTGGAAAAAATGGCAGAGCGTCAAACATGGCACTCGTTCATTCCTTATACCGACCGTGTAGATTACTTGGGTGGTTGTGCGCAAAACATGCCGTATGTGATGGCAGTTGAGCAGCTTGCCGGTATTAAAGTGCCAGAGCGTGCCCAAGTCATTCGTGTCATGTTGAACGAATTGTTCCGTATCAACAACCACTTGTTGTTCTGTGGTACAGCCATTCAGGATGCCGGTGGTATGACACCAGTATTCTATATGTTTGCCGACCGTCAAAAAGTGTATGACATCGTCGAAGCCATCACGGGTTATCGTATGCACCCAGCTTGGTTCCGTATCGGCGGTACTGCACACGATCTTCCAAACAACTGGCATAAGCTGGTGAAGGAACTTCTTGAGTGGATGCCAAAGCGTCTAAATGAATACCATACAGCAGCGCTGAAAAACTCGGTATTTATTGGTCGTACCCGTAATGTTGCGCAATATGATGCAAAATCAGCATTGGCTTGGGGCGTGACGGGGACAGGTTTACGTGCAACAGGTATCGACTTCGACGTGCGTAAATACCGTCCGTACAGTGGCTATGAAAACTTTGATTTTGATGTGCCAGTCGAGTACGAAGGTGATGCTTACGCGCGTGTCATGGTGCATTTCCGTGAAATCACTGAGTCATTGAAAATCATTCAGCAATGTCTAGACAACATGCCGTCTGGTCCGTACAAAGCCGATCACCCATTGGCTGTTCCACCACCAAAAGACAAAACTCTGCAAGATATCGAAACCTTGATTAATCACTTCTTAAGTGTGTCATGGGGTCCGGTTATGCCTGCGGGTGAAGCATCGTTCATGACGGAAGTGGTAAAAGGGGCGAGTACCTATTATCTCACCTCAGACAAAGCCACCATGAGCTACCGTACGCGTATCCGTACACCAACCTTCACGCACTTGCAGCAAATGCCGTCAGTAATTAATGGCAGCTTGGTGTCCGACTTGATCATTTATTTGGCGACCATCGATGTGGTTATGGCCGACGTGGATCGCTAGGGATAAACGATTATGATGATTTTGACTGATAAAAAACCTCGCGTGAATGTGGAAGGGATTTTGACTGCTGATGAGATTCATGAAATTGAACATCACATTCATCATTATCCATATCCGCGTGCGGCCTCTTTGGATGCTCTTAAGTGCGTACAGCGCCGTAATGGCTGGGTTGACGATGCACAAATGAATGCAATTGCACAATTGCTTAGCATTAGTGTGGCGGACTTAGAAGGTGTTGCTACCTTTTATAACCGTATTTACCGCCAACCAGTCGGCCGCCATGTAATTTTGCTGTGTGACTCAATTGCCTGTTTCTTAATGGGTGCAGAAACGCTGGCAGAAGCATTTCAGCGTGAGTTGGGAATCCAGTACGGACAAACTACTTCAGATGGCCGTTTTACTTTATTGCCAATTTGCTGCTTAGGAAATTGCGATAAAGGTCCAACTTTAATGATCGATGAAGATACCCATGGTTTGGTGGACGTGTCTTCGGTCAAGCAGTTATTGGAGAAGTATGTATGAATACTGAACCAAAACCGATTTATGGCGATGGTAACCCTGAAACTCATCCACTGACTTGGCGTTTGAGTAAACAGGAACATGTACGAAATGCCGATGAGTACGAAGCACTAGACGGTTATGCTGGCTTTAAAAAAGCATTGGGCATGAAACCTGCTGAAGTACTTGAAGTGGTAAAAGCAGCCACAGTAAAAGGCCGTGGTGGTGCAGGTTTCCCGGCGGGCATTAAATGGTCGCTGATGGCGCCAAACGATGGTGGCCCGCGCTACCTGATTTGTAATGCCGACGAGATGGAACCAGGTACCTTTAAAGACCGTCTGTTGATGGAACAGCTTCCACATCAGTTGATCGAAGGGATGCTCATCGCAGGTTATACGCTTGAGGCAACACAAGGCTATATCTTTATTCGTGGCGAATACATCGAAGCGGCTCAGTATCTCAATGAAGCACTCGAACAAGTGCGTGCCAAAGGCTACTTGGGCGAAAACATTCTAGATACAGGCTGGAACTTCGAGCTGTATGTACATACTGGCGCAGGACGTTATATCTGTGGCGAAGAAACCGCACTGATCAACTCGCTTGAAGGTCGTCGTGCCAATCCACGTACTAAACCGCCATTCCCGCAAGTTGCGGGTGCATGGGGTCGTCCAACGATTGTCAATAACGTTGAAACCTACAATAACTTGCCTGCCATCATGTTGCGTGGTCCAGAGTGGTACATCGGTCTGTCTGCAGGCAAATCGAAAGATCCTGGCACCAAAATTTATGGGGCATCTGGCAAAGTGAAATTCCCAGGGCTTTGGGAATTGCCATTTGGTACAACGGCGCGTGAAGTGATTGAAGAGCATGCTGGCGGTATGCGTGATGGGCTTAAGCTCAAAGCGTGGTTGCCGGGTGGTGCCTCGACTGACTTCTTGGCGGCAGAACACATTGATTTGCCAATGGACTCAGAAACTATCATGAAAGCAGGCTCACGTTTGGGCACCTGTTTGTTGATGGTGGTCGACGAGACACAGTGTATGGTTGCTGCAACACGTAACTTGGAAGAGTTTTTTGCGCGTGAGTCGTGTGGCTGGTGTACACCGTGTCGTGACGGTCTCCCTTGGGCTGTAAAAGCGTTGAAAGCACTCGAAAATGGTGAAGGCAAGATGGAAGATATCCAGCACCTTCAAGAGCTCACCCGTAAGTTATGGATTGGTAAAACATTCTGTGCACACGCACCTGGTGCGATGGAGCCACTCATGGGCGCGCTTAAATATTTCCGTAGCGAGTTTGAAGCAAAAGTGGCCAATAGCCCTGTTGTTCAAGCCAGCAACGTTGCACAAGCTTAAGGAATTCGACTATGGCTACAATTCATGTCGATGGAAAATCATACGAAGTTGATGGATCTGAAAACCTGCTACAAGCATGTTTGTCCCTCGGCCTTGATATTCCATATTTTTGTTGGCATCCCTCTTTAGGTTCTGTGGGCTCATGCCGCCAGTGTGCGGTGACCCAATATGCAAATCCTGAAGACACGCGTGGGCGTCTGGTGATGTCATGCATGACACCTGCAACAGACAATACCTATATCTCAATTGAAGATAAAGAAGCCGTTGAGTTTCGCGAGTCGGTGGTTGAGTTTTTGATGACCAACCATCCGCATGACTGTCCTGTGTGTGAAGAAGGCGGTCACTGTCATTTGCAAGATATGACGGTGATGACCGGTCATGACCGTCGTCGCTATCGTTTCACAAAACGTACCCACTATAACCAAGAGTTGGGTTCGTTTATTGCACATGAAATGAACCGCTGTATCGCGTGCTACCGTTGTGTACGCTACTACAACGACTACGCAGGCGGAACCGATTTTGGTGTCTACGCCAATGCAGCACGTGTTTACTTTGGTCGTCCAGAATCTGGAACGCTGGAATCTGAATTTTCGGGTAACCTCACCGAAGTGTGTCCAACAGGTGTATTCACCGATAAGACGCATTCAGCACGTTATAACCGTAAATGGGATATGCAGTACGCACCAAGCGTATGTCATGGCTGTTCATCGGGCTGTAACATCTCTCCGGGCGAGCGTTATGGCGAATTACGTCGTATTGAAAACCGCTTTAACGGTGAAGTAAACCAATACTTCCTTTGCGATAAAGGTCGCTTTGGTGGTGGATACGTGAACCGTGAAGATCGTCCGCGTCAGCCGCAGTTCCGTTCGGGCACCTCTGTTACTACTGTGTCGGTTGATCAAGCACTTGATCAAGTAATCAGTACCTTACAAGGCAAAAAAGTATTGGGTGTAGGTTCTCCGCGCGCTAGCCTTGAATCAAACTTTGCACTACGTGAGCTGGTTGGTCAGGATAACTTCTCGACTGGTATCTCGCAAAAAGAACAAAACTTGGTTGAGCTTGCTGCGTCTATCATGCAAACACAGGGAATTTACAACCCGAACATGCGTGAAATCGAAAGCTACGATGCAGTTTTGATTTTAGGTGAAGATCTGACTCAAACTGCACCGCGTATGGCGTTGTCGGTTCGTCAGGCTGCCAAAAACAAAGCCAAACAAATGGCGGCAGATCGTCGTACACCAGAATGGTTGGCAGAGCCTGTACAACGTATCGGTCAAGATGCCAAATCGCCAATTTACATTCTGGCAGCCACCCAAACACGTTTAGCCGATGTGGCAACGGGTGAGGTTGTTGCATCACCAAATGATATTGCGCGTTTAGGTTTTGCAGTGGCAGCAGCAGTTCAAGGTGAAACACTGACTGGACTAGACGATGATGCCAAAGCATTTGCACAAAGCATTGCGGATGCATTAAAAGCAGCGAAAAAGCCATTGATTATCTCGGGCACAAGTCTGCAAGATCCGGCAATTATCGAAGCAGCAGCGCAAGTTGCACAAAACCTTGGCCCAGCGGCAGGATTATCCCTAACCGTTCCTGAAGTCAATTCAATGGGTCTAGCGCTTTTGGGTGGTTTAAGCCTTGAGCAAGCTTTTGCACAAGACTATGACGTGATGGTCGTGCTTGAAAACGATTTATATCGCCGTTTACCTGCAACACGTGTCAATGCTGCATTTGAAAAAGCACAGTCTGTTATTGTGCTTGATCATAGTGAAACAGATACGGTGAAACAGGCCGATGTGGTACTGTCTGCTGCAAGCTTTGCAGAGGGCGATGGAACCGTAGTGAGCCAAGAGGGACGTGCACAGCGTTTCTATCAGGTCTATGATCCAAGCTACTACAAACCGGAATATGCCATTAAAGAATCTTGGCGCTGGTTACATGCCATCGAAACAGGTTTAAAAGGTAAGTCAATTATCTGGACCGTGCTAGACGATGTGATTGACTCTGTTGTGAAAAATGTACCTGTACTCGATGCGATTCAAGATGTGGCACCAGATGCAGGCTATCGTGTACATGGTCTGAAAATTGCCCGTGAACCACGTCGTTATTCAGGTCGTACAGCACTACGTGCCCCGATTTCGGTTCATGAGCCAAAGCAACCTGTCGATGTCGACTCAGCATTAACGTTCTCGATGGAAGGTTATGTAGGCCCTCAAAAAGCAGCATCATTGGTTCCATTTGCATGGGCGCCGGGTTGGAACTCACCGCAATCTTGGAACAAGTATCAAGACGAAGTCGGTGGACATTTGAAAGGTGGTGACTCAGGCGTTCGTCTGTTTGATCGTTTACCAAAACGTCCGGCACGTAGTTATGTGGCACCATCAGCGGTGATGTCACATCCTGAAAGCTTCCGTTTGGTACCAATGCATCATATTTTTGCCTCTGGTGAATTCACCATCAAGACACCTGCGATGGAATCGCGTATTCCAGAAGCTGCTTTTGCAGTAGGTGAACAAGATGCGGCACGTTTAAATCTAAAAGATGGTGAGTCACTCAAAGTACAGGCAGGTGAGACGACAGTGAGCTTACCCGTTCAGGTGATTGAGTATTTACCAGCAGGATATATTGGTTATCCAGTAGGTTTGGCACCGACGATTTCGCTTGCTGAACCTGTTTCTGTTGCGGTGGGAGTGTAATTCATGAATCAAGAAATCATGCGCCAAACTCCACTCTGGGCAGAAAATTGGCCAATCGCATATGCCGTTGTGCAGGCGATTGTGATCTTGTTAGTGGTTGTTTTAATTGCAGCATTGATGTCGTTTATCGAGCGTCGTTTGCTGGCATGGTGGCAAGACCGTTATGGTCCGAACCGTGTAGGTCCGGGCGGGATGTTCCAGATTGTAGCCGACATGCTTAAAATCATGTTTAAAGAAGACTGGACACCAAAGTTTGCAGACAAACTGACATTTCGTCTTGCACCAGCGGTTGCTATGGCGACAGCGGTGCTGTCTTTTATCGTGATTCCAGTCAGCCCGACATTGGGTGTGGCGGACATGAGCATTGGACTGTTGTTCTTTATGGCGATGGCCGGAATTGCAGTGTATGCCGTGTTGTTTGGTGGTTGGGCATCGAATAACAAATACTCGCTCCTTGGGGGACTTCGTTCAGCGGCTCAGACCATTTCCTATGAAGTGTTTCTCGGGATCTCGCTCATGGGCGTGGTGGCAATTGCGGGTTCATTTAATCTGCGTGAAATTGTCGAAGCTCAACGTGATATGTGGTTCATTGTTCCACAATTCCTTGGTTTCATGATTTTTGTTGTGGCAGGCGTTGCCGTAACTCACCGTCATCCATTTGACCAACCTGAAGCCGAACAAGAGCTGGCAGAAGGTTATCACGTCGAATATGGCGGCATGAAATGGGGGATGTTCTTCGTTGCTGAGTACGTCAACATTGTGCTGATTTCTGCACTGATCGTGACGTTGTTCTTTGGCGGCTGGTTAGCACCGTTCAATCTTGAAGTATCGTTTATTCCACCAGCATTCTGGTTCATTGTAAAAACAGCATTTTTTGTGATGATGTTTGTTTTGGCACGTGGTGCATTGATGCGTCCACGTTATGACCAAGTCATGAATTTTGGTTGGAAAGTTTGTTTGCCGCTGGCGTTGGTCAACCTTATGGTGACTGGTGCTGTGATTCTAATGAATCAGGCCTAAGACAGCAGGGAGTACAAAATGTATAAAGTTCTAGCTGGAGTTGGGTCAATCGTTCGTACATTGTGGATGGTCTTCACTCACATTACGCGTAAACGTGACACAATTCTGTATCCAGAAGTACCAGCAGAGGAAATTGTACCACCTCGCTTTCGTGGTCGTATTGTTTTGACACGTGATCCAGACGGAGAAGAGCGCTGCGTAGCGTGTAACCTCTGTGCGGTGGCATGTCCGGTGGGTTGTATTTCCTTGCAAAAAGCAGAGAAAGAAGACGGTCGCTGGTATCCTGAATTTTTCCGTATCAACTTTTCGCGTTGTATTTTTTGCGGAATGTGTGAAGAAGCGTGTCCAACGACTGCTATTCAGATGACGCCAGATTTCGAGTTAGCCGAATATGTACGTCAAGACCTGGTATATGAAAAAGAAAACTTACTGATTTCTGGTCCGGGTAAATATCCTGATTATAACTTCTATCGCGTTGCAGGTATGGCAATTGATGGTAAAGAAAAAGGTCAGGCACAAAAAGAAAGTGCACCAGTTGATGTACGGAGCTTATTACCATGATGTGGCCATTTTATTTGATGGCTCTTGTGGCCATTATCTCGACGATTCGAGTGGTAACGAACTCGAATCCAGTACATGCGTTGTTAAGTCTGATTGTTTCATTACTTGCAGTTGCGGGGATTTTCATGATCGTGGGTGCGCCATTTGCTGGTGCACTTGAAATCATTGTTTATGCCGGTGCCATTATGGTGTTGTTCGTTTTTGTGGTGATGATGCTCAATCTTGGGCACAACACCGTTGAACAAGAACGTAAATGGTTAAGTTCAGATGCGTGGGCGATTCCTGCGCTCATGAGCTTTTTGCTCGGACTGACATTGATCTGGATGCTCGGCGGCGAATACACCACACAAGGTCTCATGCTGGGCCGTGAAGTGATTGGTCCAAAAGCCGTTGGTCAAGTCCTCTTTACCCACTATCTATTATTGGTAGAAATTGCCGCGATGTTATTGCTTGCAGCTTTGGTTGCAGCCTTCCACTTAGGTAAACGCGAGCCAAGTGCAACAGGGGAACAAGAATAATGGGTAACATTCCTTTAGAGCATGGATTGATTGTCGCGACCATTCTTTTTGCGCTGGGTTTTTACGGCGTAATGGTGCGACGTAACTTACTGTTCATGTTGATGAGCCTTGAAATTATGATGAATGCCGCTGCATTGGCATTTGTTTTGGCAGGAAGCGTTTGGGCACAGCCTGACGGTCAAATCATGTTTATTCTGATTTTGACACTTGCTGCTGCAGAGGCATGTATCGGTCTTGCGATCGTCCTTCAGTTTTACCATCGCTTCCACCATCTGGATGTGGATGCTGCAAGTGAGATGCGCGGATGAGTACTTTATATTTAACGATTCTTTTTCCGCTGATCGGCTTTGTTTTATTGGCGGCAGGTCGCGACAAACTTTCTGAAAATGTAGCCGCGATCATTGGTGTTGGTTCAGTCGGTTTATCTGCATTATTCGCGCTTTTGGCGGGACTCGCATTTACCAGCAGTGGTCAACCTGTTTTTGTTCAGCATTTATGGACATGGTTTAATGTCGGTGGTTTTGCGCCAGGCATTACACTGCATCTTGATGGTTTGTCCTTGCTCATGATGGGCATGATCACGGGTGTGGGTTTTTTAATTCATATCTTTGCATCATGGTACATGCGTGGCGAAGATGGTTATGCGCGTTTCTTCTCATATTTTAACCTGTTTGTTGCCAGCATGTTGGTGCTGGTTTTAGGCGATAACCTTGCGTTATTGTTCTTGGGTTGGGAAGGCGTTGGTCTGTGTTCTTATTTGTTGATTGGTTTTTATTATTCAAATCCAGCCAACGGATGGGCAGCCATCAAAGCATTTACCGTGACTCGTGTGGGTGACGTCTTCTTGCTGATTGCACTCTTCTTGCTTTACCAACAGTTTGGTACGCTCAATACGCAGTACATTGTGGAAAATGCAGCATCGGTGATGACACAGAGTTCATCACTTTCGATCTGGACCGTATTGATGCTGTTCTTGGGTGCAGCGGGTAAATCAGCACAGATTCCACTACAAACGTGGTTGGCAGATGCGATGGCAGGTCCTACACCTGTTTCGGCATTGATCCACGCAGCAACCATGGTGACCGCAGGGGTATACCTCACTAGCCGTATGCATTCAGTGATTGAAATGGCACCTGCGGTGATGCAGTTTATTTCAATTACAGGTGCAGTAACGCTGCTCGTAGCAGGTTTTGCAGCACTGGTACAAACCGATATCAAACGTATCTTGGCTTACTCAACCATGAGTCAGCTCGGTTATATGTTTATGGCTGTGGGTGCAGAAGCGTACCAAGCCGGATTGTTCCATATGCTTGCACATGCATTCTTCAAAGCGTTATTGTTCCTATCGTCTGGTGCTGTAATTCTGGCATGTCATCACGAACAAAACATTTTCAAAATGGGTGGGCTTCGTAAGAAGATTCCATTTGTGTTCTGGTGTTTCGTGATTGGTGGCGGTGCATTGGCTGCACTACCGATCGTAACGATTGGCTTCTTCTCAAAAGATGCAATTTTGGGTGCCGTATACGCACAGTCAAGCATTGCAAATCTTCCACTTTACTCAACGTTATATTGGGTGGGTGTAGCAGGTGCATTCCTGACCTCAATTTATACCTTCCGCCTTATTTGGGTGGTGTTCTTTGGCGAAGAAAAAACCGAAGCACATGCCATTCATGGTGTGACCTACTGGGGACCATTGGCTATTTTGGCAGTGTTTTCAACAGGTGTAGGTTATTTCCTTCAAGGGCCGGTACTCAATATCTTGACGGCAGCAAAAATTCCAGCCTTTATGATTCCTGAATCAATGGAAGCTGCGGTATCACATGCTGAGCACTTGGCAAGTGGTGTTGCAATTGCAGGTCTGGTTGTTGGAATTGTATTGTTTGCCTTTGCTTACAATGCAGTGAAATCATTTGCTGCAACTGGTCTGGGTTTAGGTTTGGCGCATATTTGCCGCACGGCATTTGGTTTCGATGCACTTTATGACATCGTATTTGTTAAACCGTATTTACTCATCGCGAAAATTTTAGGTCGTGATCCGATTGATGGCTTGTGGCTCTTGCTTCCAGCGTTGGTACGTGGTGGTAACAGCTTCACCAGCTCACGTCAAACGGGTTCGTTGCGTGAATACGCATCAAGCATGTCACTCGGTGTAGTGGTGTTATTGATGATCCTGATTATTCTTCAGGTTGTGGGGAAATAAAATGGAAAACAATTTAATTTTACCCGCGCTGATTCTGATTCCGTTCATTGCTGGTTTTGTGTGTTGGTTGGTCGATAAACTCGACCAGCAACTTCCACGCTGGATTGCCTTGATTGGCATGTTAATCACTTTGGGATTGACCATCGCACTGTGGCAGCATGGTACTTATCATTACGAGCTCGGCGAAAAAACACCAACATGGTCATCTGAGTTTTATCTTCCTTGGATTAAAACCCTCGGTATCAGCATTCATTTGGCAGTGGATGGTTTATCGCTGCTTATGGTGGGTTTAACCGCATTGCTGGGTGTTCTTGCAGTCGGTTGTTCTTGGGGTGAAATCCAGAAAAACGTTGGCTTTTTCCACCTGAACTTACTGTGGTCATTGGGCGGTGTGATCGGGGTGTTCCTAGCCATCGATATGTTCCTGTTCTTCTTCTTCTGGGAGATGATGCTGGTTCCAATCTATTTCTTGATTGCACTATGGGGACATAAAGGTTCGAATGGACGCTCGCGTGTATATGCAGCAACGAAATTCTTCCTGTATACCCAGATCTGCGGTTTGATCATGCTGATTGGTATTTTGGGTCTGGTGGTTTACGGTTACATGATGACCGGAATGATCGGATTTGATTACAACTACTTGCTTGCCGTGGCCAATAACCTGCCAGCAGGTGTGGCATATGCATTTATGCTCTGCTTCTTTATTGGTTTTGCAGTCAAGCTGCCTGTTTTCCCGTTACATGGTTGGTTGCCAGATGCACATGCACAGGCACCTACGGCAGGTTCGGTTGACCTTGCAGGGATCTTGATTAAAACAGCGGCCTACGGTTTGCTTCGTTTTGTGATTCCGTTTTTTCCAGCAGCATCTGCACAGTTTGCAGATATTGCGATTATCTTTGGTTTGATCGGTATTTTCTACGGCGCTTGGTGTGCTTACCAGCAAACCGATATGAAGCGTTTATTGGCGTATACCTCAATTTCGCACATGGGCTTTGTACTGCTCGCGATTTATGCCGGAAACATTCTGACTTATCAAGGTTTGATGATCATGATGCTGGCACACGGTTTGTCGTCTGCTGCACTGTTCATCATGTGCGGTCAAATCTATGAGCGTCTGCACACTCGCGATATGCGCTTAATGGGTGGTATTCGCGGTCAGTTCCGTTACTTGCCATTTTTCTTAATGTTCTTTGTTGCGGCATTGGTTGGTATTCCGGGTCTAGGTAACTTTATTGGTGAATTCCTGATCTTGATGGGTTCATTCAACAAATATCCGACCTTTACCATTATTGCAGCTGTAAGTTTGGTGTTTGCGGGTCTATACGGTTTGATCTTGATTCACCGCGCATTGTTTGGTGAGCCGAATCCGGAACAAGCACAGCACTACAATAGCCCGCTTAAAGATTTGTCTACTCGTGAAGTAGGGATCTTGATGATTTGTTTGGTTGGCCTAGTCTGGTTGGGGATGTATCCGCAAACTTTCCTAGACATCTCGCATTCATCTATGCAGTGGTTAAGCAACAGTTATGCGCCTGTACAACAAGTCGTTGACGTTACTCAAGAGGCAGTAGCCCAACTTAGTAATGTGGAGATCCAATAAGCCATGAACTTCACAATGTCGTTTTCTCAGCTCATGCCTTTAGCTCCTGTCCTGATTGTGGTTCTCACTGCAGTGGTGGTGATGATTCTGATTTCGATCAAACGTAATCATAATCTCATCGCGACCACCTCAGTCGTAGGCTTAAATTTAACAGCAGCTTATATTCTTTTGACTATGTTTGGCGGACAATTTGTTCCGTCTAACATCATGGGCATGTTTATGGTTGATCCATTTACATTGCTCTATCAACTTTTGATTGTTGTTGCCTCATTGGCGTGCTGTACCTTGTCGCATGCGTATATTGAAAGCTACAAAGACAATCGTGAAGAGCTGTATTTATTGCTGCTTATTTCGGTGTCGGGTGCCATGCTCATGGTGGCGAGCGCGCATTATGCGTCGTTCTTTATCAGTCTTGAGTTAATGTCAATTCCGATGTACGGCTTGCTGGCCTACACCTATCAGCGTAGCCGTTCATTAGAGGCGGGTATCAAGTATTTGGTACTGTCTGCGACTGCATCTGCCATGTTATTGATGGGTATGGCTTACATTTATGCCTATACGGGTTCACTGGCATTTTACGATTCAGTACAAGCATTATTTGAAGCGATCAAACAGCCAATGGTGATCTTGGGTCTTGGCCTGATCATTTTTGCTGTTGCATTCAAGCTGTCACTTGCACCTTTTCACAAGTGGACACCAGATGTCTATTCAGGTGCACCAGCACCATTGGTAACGTTCCTTGCGACGGCTGCCAAAGTGGCGACAGTGGGTCTGTTTGTTCGCTATATGCTAACTTCTGGCGCGATTCTAATCGACTCCATCGTAACGATCATTACCATTTTGGCGGTATTGTCGATTGTGATTGGTAACTTGCTGGCTGTACGTCAAGTTAACTTAAAACGTGTACTTGCATATTCTTCGATTGCACATTTTGGTTATTTGCTCATTGCTTTGGTAAGTATGACCTATGCAAGCTTAGGCAGTGTAACGGTTTATATCATTACTTATGTACTCACCACGATTGGTGCGTTCGGTGCTGTGGCATTGATGTCAAGCCCGTATAACAATATCGATGAAGCAGAGAGCTTGGCCGATTATCGTGGTTTGTTCTGGCGTCGTCCGGTATTGACTGCCACCTTAACCGTCATGATGCTATCTTTGGCTGGTATTCCATTGACTGCTGGTTTTATCGGGAAGTTCTTGGTCGTTATGGCTGCCGTTACGACCCAGCATTGGTTCTTGGCTGCCATGATTATTGTAGGTAGTGGTATTGGTTTGTACTACTACTTACGTGTCATGATCGTGATGTATATGACACCACCAGACGTTCCTCGTATCGATGCCGATAAGCATTGGGGGCAAAAAGTTGGTGGAATCATGGTGCTTGCTGCGGCTGCATTGGTGTTGATCATTGGTATCTATCCAGATCCAATCATCAAGCTGGCACTTGAGGGTGAAATTCTTTCACCATTGCACTTTGTGTTAGCAAATCATCAGTAATGATGGGTTTTTAACAAAAAGAGCCTCCATTTTTGGAGGCTTTTTTTATATTTCATGCTTAAAACCCACTATAATACCCGGAGTTTAGTGTAGTTTTAGGTGTCTCTCGTGCCCATTAAAGAAATCCGCCATCCTTTAATCCGTCATAAACTTGGTTTGTTGCGTCGTGCGGATATTAGTACTAAAAATTTTCGTGAATTAGCGCAAGAAGTCACGATGTTGCTGACCTATGAAGCAACACAGGACTTACTGTTGGTTGATCATGAAATTGATGGCTGGGCAGGTAAAGTTGCAACACAGCGTATTGCAGGCAAGAAAATCACCATCGTGCCAATTTTGCGTGCAGGCATAGGTATGCTCGATGGCGTACTCAATCTGATTCCAAGTGCCAAAGTGAGTGTATTAGGGCTAGAGCGTGATGAACAAACGCTTGAAGCACGTACCTATTACAAAAAACTGGTACCCGATGTTGCTAACCGTATTGCCATGATTATCGATCCGATGTTGGCGACCGGTAGCTCTTTGATTGCGGCGATTGATGTGCTTAAAGCCAGCGGTTGTAAAGATATCCGTGTGATGGTGTTGGTGGCCGCGCCTGAAGGAATTAAAAAGGTTCAGGACAAACATCCAGAAGTTGAGATTTATACCGCTTCAATTGATGACGGACTCAATGAGCACGGCTACATTGTACCGGGCTTAGGCGATGCCGGAGATAAGATTTTTGGTAGTGTCCAAAAAGATTAATAAAAAAAGCCACGTTCTCGTGGCTTTTTTTATTTCTTGATGATAAGAATGATTTAAATGTCATTGACTCGATTTTCACAAAAATTCATAAATGCCTTCAGCCCAGGCCCCTGATACTTTTGACGATGTACTAAAAGATGCAGCGGGCGGGTAAGCTCCCAAAATGGTGTTTTTAGAATCACCAACTGACCTTTTTCAATGAGCGGTTGTATTGCCAGTTTGGAAATACACGACATACCCAGACCACCGGCGACAATTTTTAAAATGGCTTCGTTATGTCCGAGTGTCAGACGAATATTGGCATCAGGTACATCTTGCAAGATCGCATTATCAAACACTTCACGCGTACCAGATCCTTCTTCACGCAAAATCCACTCCACGTTTAAAAAGTCTTCTGGGGTGAGTGCACGATTGAGCTGAGCCAGCGGATGCTCTGGCGAGCAGCATACGGCAAGTTCATCGTTGAGCCAGTGAATACACTGTAGCTGCGGTAAATGACACGAACCTTCAATCAGTGCCAGATCAAGCTGGAATTGATTGACGGCTTCAATCATTTGACGAGTATTGCCTACTTGTAGCTGCAAATGCGCTTGCGGATGGATCTGTAAAAAGTCTGCCATTAGATCGGGAATCAGGTAATCACTGATGGTCAGGGTCGCACCCAAACGCAGATCAATACTTTGTAATTCACCTTTGGCCGCTTGTTCAAATGCTTCACAGCGCCCTAAAATTTCAAGTGCTTGAGGCAATAAGAAGCGGCCAAGATCATTCAGCTGCAGGCGTTTTCCCAAACGATCAAACAATGGTGCGCCCAGGCCATCTTCCAGATCGGCCAGCGCCATACTGGCTGCACTTTGGGTGAGTCGGACTGCATCACTGGCCTTGGTGACCGTTCCCTCTTGAGCGACTGCCACAAAAACAGCCAACTGACGTAATGTCATGCGCATGGAATGAAGCCTTACTCTTTAAAAAGTATTAAAAAATTGACGTGTCATGCTAACATGAGCACACCATTTCGTGCCACGTTGAAATTATGTCAATTGAAAAATTTAGCGTAGAAAAAGTGTTGTCGGTACATCGTTGGACCCCAACCTTGTTTAGTTTTACCCTAACACGTCCTGCGCATTTTAAGTTCGCAGCAGGGCAGTTTGCACGAATTGGCTTAAAAGTAAAAGATGATCTGGTGGTGCGTGCTTATTCGATTGTGTCCTCGCCATACGATGAAACACTCGAGTTTTTTTCAATTGTAGTACCAGATGGCGCTTTTACCTCAAACTTGCAACATTTGCAGGTGGGTGACGAACTGTATCTTGAAAAAATCCCATATGGTTTTTTAACCTTGGCACGCTATCAACTGCCGCTGCCAAAAGATTTATGGCTTTTGGCAACTGGAACAGGTTTAGCTCCATTTATTTCGATGTTGCAAGATTTTGCCACGTGGGAAAATTATCAGCAGATTTACTTGGTTTATAGCGTAAGAACGGCTTCTGAACTGGCGTACGTGAAGCGGATTGAAGAAATTGCCTCAAGTTTTGGAGAGGGACATAACGGCTTTAAATTTGTGCCAATCATCACCCGTGATCCACATGCTCAGCTACATGATCGACTGCCGATCCTGATTGAAAACGGTGAGCTAGAAGCTGCCGTCGGTCAGCAATTAAATGCTGCAAGCAGCCATGTAATGCTCTGCGGTAATCCACAAATGGTAGACGACACCAAAGAAGCCTTGAAGCGCCGTGGCTTGACCATGAACCGACGCGGAGAAGGGAATATTGCCGTGGAAAACTACTGGTAATCAGTGAAATACAGCATGCCATACATTAAGTATAGCGGTTTGCGCACTCAGTGCACAAACATATCCATAAACTCGCGCAGTTCGCTAATTGCACTGTCTAGATCGGTATTGATCCAGGTGGGTTCAAATACCCCGATATAATGCGCAAGACGTTCGTGAGGCACGATCAGACGAATCGGACATTCTTCTTCAAGCAGGCGCCATGGAATAATCGGTACTTCGTTGTCTAAAAAAGCGTTGACATTACGAATATCAATGATCATGGCATTGATGCAATCGGGAAACGGCATCACAGAAAATTCTTCAGTTCTGCGACGAAAATATTCCAGATCTCCCCATTTTATCGAAAAGCTCGGTTTGCTAAATTCAATTATACCAATAAGGTGTTCATCGCGCGTGTGATGCAATGTACACTGGTGGGTGACGTCAGTGTCAAGATCAAGCGTTACATTTTGCTGACGGTACGACATAACTGTTTAAACAAAAAAATCGATCGCATAGTATAGCCTATTTTTTAGTACAACGATGAAACAAAGAACACGTTGCTACAATGCTTTTTCACACAACGCTACATAAGTGCTTGTTATGATGGTAAAGGATATAAAAAATAAGAGGGTGAAAATATGAAACACGATTATAGCAAACCATCTTCACATGCTTCATCACCAGAAGAAACTGAACGTAAACGTAAGCTGCCTGTTTATATTCTTATAGTTGTGGGGATTTTCCTAGTGGCATTAATTGCCTATATGGTGGCTGATCACCAGCCAGATGCAGCAGATGCACCGCCAGATCATCCAAATCCGAATGCGCAGCCTGCTACGCCGAATAATCCAACGCCAGATTCTAAGCAGTCATAGCGAATTCGTCATTATTCTGAGTAAGAGAGGCTCTTTTCATGATTGAACAAGAGCCTTTCTTGCAATGTTTTGCAGTGATTTTGTTGTAATTCTTATGAGAACAATTGAATAAAAAATGCACTCAAAATAAAGTGATAAATATCACAATATTTTTATAATCAGAGATATTTTGATGTTCACTCTATCGTTAAATCATAAATTGCTAAGCCAATAAAAGATAAAAAGAGGATACCTACAACATGAATAATTTCTTTGGAAATGAGCCGAATCGTGCTCATTATGATCTGATGTATTACTGGGACATTTTCCAACCGATTGTAGCAGCCGTTGTGGTGTTTATTATTGGTTGGATTTTGGCACTGGTGATCGCCGCTGGAGTTAAAAAATTACTTAGTGCCTTGGGCACCAACCATCGTTTGTCCTCTGCAACTGGAAAAACGCCAGACTTCGAACGCATCGTCTCAAAATTTGTGTTTTGGTTTGTACTGACGATTGCACTGATTGCTGCACTCAATGTCCTCAACATCTACAGCGTGAGTGGTCCGTTTAGTGCCATGATCACACAAGTGCTGGTATTTGTTCCTAACTTGATTGCTGCTGCGGTTGTGGCCTTGGTGGGTTGGATTATTGCACGTTTGGTTCGTGCTGGTTTTTCAAATGTACTTGCAAGAACGCAACTCGATGAAAAACTCAGTTCTGAAGTAGGTGTGCGCCCGTTGAGTGAAAATATCGCCGATATTGTTTACTGGCTGATTTTGTTACTCTTTTTACCAATCGTGCTGTCTATTCTTGGATTGACAGGGCTTTTGCTACCTGTACAAAACATGCTCAATGATGCCGTTGGCTATTTACCGAATATTTTCATTGCTGGTGTGATCGTATTTGTAGGTTACATCTTGGCAAAAATTGTACGCGGTATTGTCGAGGGACTGGTCAACAGTATCGGACTTCAGCAGCAGGCACAGAAAATTGGTCTGTTTAAGCAAAGCAATTTGGGCCGTGTACTCGGGTCTTTTGTTTTCGCGCTAGTCATGATCACGGCGTTAATTGTAGCGTTTGAAGCCCTTGGAATTGAAACGATTTCTCAGCCTGCAACTTCAATGCTGAACGAAATCATGTATGCCATTCCAAACATCATTGCAGCAGGTTTAATCCTGATTATTGCGTATGTGGTGTCGCGTTTTATTGCCAATTTGGTACAGGATATTCTGGCGGGTACAGGTGTTGATGACATTCCGGCCAAGTTTGATTTACAGCGCTTCTTGGGTAGCACCAAAGTTTCACATGTAGTTGCTGTGCTGATTGTCTTTTTTACCATGTTGTTTGCCGTATCTGAAGCTGCAAACCGACTTGGATTTGAGCAGATCAGTAATCTGATCGCGATGTTTATTGCCTTTGGCGCAAATATCTTGCTTGGTGCCGTAATTTTGGTGATCGGTTTCTGGTTAGCCAATATTGTGGCCAATGTGGTACAGCGTGGCGAATACAACAGTTCGCGCTGGTTGGGTAATTTGGTTCGTGTATTGATTATGGGACTGGTTTTGGCCATGGGACTTCGTGCTATGGGCATTGCCGATTCAATTGTCAATCTGGCCTTTGGACTCACACTCGGTGCTGTAGCCGTCGCTTTTGCATTGGCTTTTGGTTTAGGTGGCCGTCAGCCTGCAGAACGTGTACTGACGGATTTAATCGATAAAGTCAAGGCAGAGGGTAATGATCCAAATCCTGTTGCACAAACCGCGCGTGAAAAGACCACTTTTGCGTCGCCAGATGTGACGTCACATTCAGATCATAGCGTACCAACCAACTTTGAGGTGGATCCGAACAATACGCCACTGAACAATCCTTATGGTTCAAAAGGTGAGGGTGACGATATCTCTTTACCGGGACAATCCGACGACCAACCTAAATAAACTTTGATTTTTTCAATAAGATTAGCCACTCTAGTTTGAGTGGCTAATCTTTTATGTATTTTATTTCACTATCAAACGACAGGAGAATCGTATGCAAAAGCAACCAAATCGTTTTTTAGCGCCTATTGTGATTGCCGGTATTACGGTTGGATTTTTGGCCAGTGCCTATAAGTTTATTTTTTCTAAATCGAGTGCGTCAAAACAACCACGCCCGAATAAATCGCCTAATGAATCGATTGAAATCAAACCATCGACAACTTCCTCAGAAGATCAAACCTCAACTGAGCGCTAGACAAATTCTGCTGCCGCAACTGCAGAGGCCCAAGCCCACTGGAAGTTATAACCGCCCAAATGACCGGTAACATCAAGCACTTCTCCAACAAAAAACAGGCCTGGCTCGCGTTTGCTTTGCATGGTTTTCGATGAAACTTCAGTGGTATCGACACCACCTAAAGTGACTTCCGCTGTTCGGTAGCCTTCGGTTCCAGATGGTTTGACAGCGAATGCATGCAACTGTTTGCAAATCTCTTCAAGCAAGGCATCACTGAGTTGTCCGATTGCGGTTTCAGCATGTGCTGGCCAGATTAATTGTTGTAGTTCCAGCACAATGCTTTTGGCGGCCAGTTCGCTCAGTAAGGTGCGTAACAAGACTTTCGGCTGTTGCTGTTTTTTCGCTTTGAAATACGCCAGTAACTCATGACTTGGAAAGAAATCGATTTGAAATGCTTCGCCACTGTTCCAGTAGTTAGAAAGCTGTAATGCGCTGGGCCCGCTTAATCCGCGATGTGTAAACAATAGCGCTTCATTAAAGCTATTTTGAGTGTTAGAGAGCGTCACATCCAGTGCATTACCACTTAAACGTGTTGTGACCTCTTTAAATTGATCTGAAAAGGTAAAGGGCACCAATCCTGCTCGGGTTGGATAAACGTGATGACCAAATTGCTTGGCGAGCTCGTATCCAAAGCCCGAACCGCCTAGTGTCGGAATCGAAAGCCCCCCAGAGGCCACCACTACAGACTCTGCCGTATAACTGGCGTGTGGGGTACGAACCTGAAAGCGACCATTTTCTTGCTTGGTTACAGCCTTGACTTCACTGTCGGTTTGAATCTCGACACCGCCCGCTTTCTCGCACTCTGAAAGCAGCATATTTAAAATCTCTTTTGCACCTTTTAAGGTAAAGAGCTGTCCGTGTTTGCGTTCTTCGTAGGCAATGCCGTAATCACACACCAAGCCAATAAAATCCCAGTTGGTATAGCGGCTCAGTGCAGAAATGACAAAATGGGGATTATGAGAAATAAAATGCTCGGGTTCGACGTATAAGTTGGTAAAGTTACATTTGCCACCGCCCGACATCAGAATTTTTTTGCCGACTTTATTGGCTTTTTCAAGAATCAGCACCGAACGGCCACGCTTGGCCGCATGTGAGGCCAGCATCAGGCCCGATGCGCCTGCACCCAGAACGATCACATCATACTGAAACGACATTTGAAACTACCTAGCCAAAACAAAGGGGGCGATTATAAAAGATTCTGATGCAGATGTCAGAACTAGATGCCTATGTTCGCTACTTTGCAGATAAACGCCCTTGTAGCCCCCCTGTGTGCAAGGCCAGTATGCGTATACCTTGAGCAAAGGCCTGTTGTTCAATCAGATCAAACAAGCCGTATAACATTTTGGCGGTATAAATCGGTTCGAGTGGAATCTGATAACGTTCTTCAAAACTCGCCATAAAGTTTAATAAACGTGGCGAGCTTTTGGCATATCCACCAAAACAATAATCATCTGTAATTTTCCAGTTGGTCTTTTGAGTCAACCCGCGAATCTGTTCAGATAAAAAAGTACCTTTTAATGCTGAAAACCCCAGAAGCTGCTGAGATTCAGCACTTGATTCAATTAATCCACTCAATGTACCGCCTGTTCCGACAGCGCAACAAATTAAATCGTACTGTTCTCGATCGAAATTGCTTAATATTTCTTTACTGCCTTGAATTGCCAGTGCATTGGTGCCGCCTTCAGGCACAATATAGGTATTTGGATAGTGCTGCATCAAGGCCTGAATAAATTCCGGCTGATCCTTCTGACGATATTGCGCACGTGAGATAAACTCAAGCTGCATACCCAAAGCCTGTGCAGTGCTTAACGTAGGATTGAGTGGACGATCAGCAAGCTCTTCCCCCCGTATGATGCCGATACTCTGAAAATTAAAGCGATGCGCAGCGTAGGCTGTGGCGGCAATATGATTGGAAAATGCCCCGCCAAAGGTCAAAATACGCGCACAGCCACGTTTCTGAGCTTCGATCAGATTGTACTTGAGCTTATAAAATTTGTTGCCCGAGATTTGTGGATGGATCAGATCAAGCCGTTTTACATCGAGCCGTACAGCAGCGGTGTCAATGAGCGTGTGATAGGGAATCTGTTGGGCCAAAGCATCAAACATAAATTAAAGTGAATTGGGGTGGACGGGTTGCCAGCGATAAAAGGCATGTGTGGCCAATGACAGCATCTCATGATCTTCAATGGTATCACCATAAGCATAAATCGCAGCATAAAGGCTTAAATCATAATTGTCCAAGATACGTTGCTTTTTGACTTCACGGCTACAGTCTCCGTTTTTATAAATTCCCGTAATCTTGCCATCGATGGCATCGACTTCACTGCAAAGCAGATCAAGGCCATATTGTGCACACCACGGTTTTAGATAGACATCCATAGATGCAGACACCACCACGACACGATCACCTTGTGCCAAATGCCACTGAATACGCTCTAATGCCTGTGGACGGATAATCTGTGGCAAATAGCTTTGGCTAAAGCTGAGTCCTTTTTGCTGAAGTTCGTTTGCATCAAGCCCTGCAAAGCCCAGCTTGAAAATTTTTGAGCGTAGTACCGTACCGCGAATCAAATTTAAGCGATAACCCAGAATGTAAGGAGCAAGTAAAAACTTTCCTTTTTTCATTCTGGATGCCGGAATGGTTTGAAAAATAAAAGGGGTATAAGAATCGGTCGAGGTAATGGTGCCGTCAAAATCAAAAAAAGCAATGTTATTCAAATCAGGCCTTTGGTTTTATTTTATTGTTGGGCATGCGAGTTTAACCCAGAAATAGGGTGAAATCATCAACGTGGTTGATCCTCATGGTGTTGAGGTATCAACCGATGTAATCACCGACATGCCGGGGCGTAAACGGGCGAGGCCATCCTGATTCGGATCGATGGCAATCCTTACCGAAATGCGCTGAACCACTTTGGTAAAGTTACCTGTGGCGTTATCTGCTTTGAGTACACTAAACTCTGAGCCGGCAGCCGGTGAAATCTGTTCGACATGCCCCGTAAATTTTTGATGATCGAGTGCATCGACAGTAAAGGTTGCCTTTTGGCCAATCCGCATTTTCGCGATCTGGGTTTCTTTAAAGTTGGCAATCACCCAAGTTTGTTGTGGAATCAAGTACAACAACTGAGAGCCTGCTGCAACATATTGTCCAACACGTGGCGTGACTTCACCTAACTGACCATTCATTGGCGCGCTAATAATGCTATAGTTTTGAGTGGTTTTGGCTTGATCTAGCTGTGCCTGAGCATTGGTGACTTGTGCCTGTAAACCCACTTGGGCCACTTGTGCTGTTTTTAACGCTTCTTCGGCGACTTTGACGTTGGCTTGTGCTTTTTTGAGTGCAGCCAGATCATTCTTTGCAGTTGCCGCAACTTGATCGCGTTCAGAGCGTGAGACTGCGCCGCTGTCGCCAAGTTGTTGATAGCGTTTTAACTGATCGACAGACAGTTGATACTGGGCCTGAGCCTGATCGACCTGAGCCTGAGCTGCTACAATATCGGCCTGCCGCTGGGCAATGGTTTGAGTCTGGTTGGCCAGATTGTTTTGTGCCTGCTCGACAGCCGATTGTGCCTGTGTCACTTTTTGGGCGTACGTGGTCGCATCGATATAAATCAGGGGCTGACCTTTTTTGACCGTATCAAAATCTTTAACCAGTACCGTTTTAATGTAGCCATTGATTTGAGAAGACAATACGGTGGTTTTACCCTTAACATAACTGTTATCGGTCTGTTGTAAAGCGGTTTGAAACGGCCCGATTTGCCATGCCCACATGATCAAACCAATCCCAACCAGTAAAACGAAAAACATGAGAATCAAAGTCGATTTTTTGGTTGGAATCAGCTTTCCTACGCTGGGGACTTGTTTCAGCGGAGAAGGCGAAGCCCCCGAATTCTGTTCGGCATTAGCGGGCGGTAGATGAGACTCGCCCGATGCAGATGAATCAGATGAATTTGGTTTTTGCTCGTCACTCATAAATAGTCTCGGAATTCAAAATGAAGATGAACGTTGAGCCGCGATTCGCTCTCGGTAAGCCAAGTATTTGCCCCATAAAATATTACACACGCCCCATAAAAACAGCACGATAGCCACAATACTATTAAAATTAATCACATCATTGTAAGCACGCACCTGCGCTTCACGATTTGCGGTTTGTGACAGCGTTTTGACGGCCTGAAGCTGATCAAGCGTTGGGTCGGTAATCGAGGGGGTAAATTTAGCCTGATACTGACTCAGGCGCTGTGCCACAATGGGATCGGTTTGTGTCAGATTTCGATTAATGTCCATCTGATAAATTTGTGTCTGATGCTTTTGATAGGTGTTATAAAATGAAGATCCAACCAATCCCCCAAAATTTTGTGTCGCTGAAAACAGCACAATAAACGTAACTACATGGCTCGGGCCTTCTTTTAAGGCGCGCCCAAAGCCAACCAGCAGCAATGGCCCGATAAATAACCCGTTGGCAAAGGCAATTAGAAACTGACTGTGAAAAAAGTTTTGGGGGCGAATATCGCTGGTGAGATGTGCATCGAGTTTGCTGGCAACCAAAATCAAAAATGAAGCCAAAACCAGATGCAAAATCGTACGTTCTCTGGAAAATGTCACTGCACTAAATACAACACCTGCCAACATTCCGAAAAAGATAATCGTATACAGGCCCACAAATTGATCTGGACCCATTCCGACAGTTTTCAAAAAGTTGACTGCTGCATAACTTTGTTCTGAGAGTAAAAAACGCAGTGCAAAAGCACCAAAAATAAAACGTAAAACACCCGCTGTGCCCAGCCAGCGAGTCATTAATAATGGGTTGGTACGATGATGCTCGTAATAAAAACCCAGTACCAGCAGTATAAAACCACTCATAAGTACATAGGCCAGCCAAGGCGAATCAAACCACCACAACAAAGGCCCTTGGGTGAGAACAGCGCAAAGACAGGCAAATCCGGGCGCAAGCAGTAAAAAAGTATAAATGTCTTGGCGTTCAAATACGGCTATTCGCAAACTACGCGGTAATTTAAGCGACACCACCATGGCATAACAGCACACAGCCAGTCCAAGTTCAAAGGTATAAAGCACCGTCCAGTTATTTACTGTCACCAAAGCGGGTGAAATAATCCACGCCAGTGGTACGCCAAGTTGCCCAAAGCCAAATCCGATATATAAGCCTTTAAGTCGATGTGCATTACTAAAGCCTTGCATGATGTAATACATGCCAAGCGAACTTAGCGGCGCTGCCACCATCCCGCTAATAAAACGCACAAAAATAGCCATGTGATAGTTCTGCACAAAAATATGCAAAATCATCACCGCAATAAACGCCAACAAACCGATTTCGGTAAACAGTCTCAGCCCGTATTGTTGTCTGGCTTTAAACAAAATAAGATTGGAGCTGACATTGGCCATGACATAGGCCGCTGGGAGCCATGCCGATTCGACAGGTGTCAGGCCATATTCACCTTGTAGCTGTGGTAAGTTGGCAGTGATAAAACCATTACTCAAGCCTGCGGTCAGCGCAATAAACGTCCCGATAATAAAATACAAATACCGTTTGTGTGTAGGATGCGCAATTGAGGGCGGTGAACCGGGAATGACCGGGCGTTCTTCATCGGTCCAGTCCGGTGGCGTTTCGAGATAACGTGGTGTCTCAGCCATGTTGCACCTCGTGTTTGACGATGATGCCATTGAGCAATAATTCGATTACACGGCTGGCCAAACGAACTTGTTCGCTTTGATCGTGTCCGCGAAAACAAGAAGATAGCATGGTAATAATGCTGCGATAATCTTCAAAACTAAAATCTGATCGGCATAACTGCTGTGCAACCGCACGATCAATTAGGGGCTGGATAATCATTTTATGCTGGGTGATCAGCTGTTGTAATGTGGGGTCGGAATAGTCCAGTACTCTCCAGTATTCCATCAGCACAGACAATTGATTAAGGTGAAATACATGACTTTGAATGAGCAAAATCAAACCATCAGGTGATTCATAATAGGGTTTGGCTCGATGTTCAAGTGCCTGCAAGGCCTGTTCCAACAAGGCATAAATCAGCGCCTTGCGGTCTGCAAAATTTCGGTAAAACGTAGCGCGTCCGACATGGGCATGATCGATGATGACCTGCAACGGCACCATCATGCCATGCAGTTTAAACATCTCGATTGCGGCCTCGAGCAAATCTTCGCGATTTTGAGCGGCGCGTTTCACGTGTTTACTCATGGCACGACCAAGGAAAGGGGATGAAACTATTTTACGGACATTTTTGTCCGTACTAACAGCACTTGTTTGAATAAGTTTTGTAATAATTGATTACTTTTAGTTATCTATAATTAAATAATTCATGATTATTTATTTTGTTTTAATCTCAGTATAGTCAGATTATCTCTTAATGAAGCGTAAAGAAATGACCACAAGATATGACATAAATCAGCAGCAATATCAAAATAAATCAAATGCTTATTTAAGTAGTGCAGTACATGCACAAGGTGATGAGTTTAAAAAAATGCAAGCATTGATCCAGCAGAATAGATTGAAAACTGTTTTGGATTTGGGCTGTGGCGGCGGGCATGTTACTTATCAGCTTGCACCTTATGTCGATGAAATAACGGCCTATGACTTAAGCGATGAAATGGTCACAACCGTGCTTCATGAGGCACAACAACGCCAGTTATTTCAGGTAAATGGACAGCAAGGGCCGGCAGAAAAGCTTCCGTTTGAATCAGAACGTTTTGATGCGGTGGTCAGTCGCTATTCGGCACATCACTGGCAAAGTGTACCTCAGGCCTTAAATGAAGTTTGGCGGGTACTTAAACCCCATGGCAAAGCAGTATTCGTTGATATTTTAGGCCATGCATCGCCTTTACTCGATACATTTTTTCAAAGCATGGAAACCTTGCGAGATCCGAGTCATGTACGAAATTACAGCTTAGGCGAGTGGATAAATTTTGCCGAAAATGCCGGATTTGCTATTGAGACTCTAGATCAACAACAGCTTCCACTTGAGTTCAGAAGCTGGGTAGAACGTATGCAAACGCCTCTACATGCAGTTGAATCGCTTCGCTATTTACAGCAGCACACCACAGACCAAATCAAAAATTACTATCAAATACAAAATGATGGTTCTTTTGTCAGCCCTGTGGTGTATTTGGTACTCAGCAAAATCAAATAAATCTGCTAAAATACGCGCCTGATTTTTATAGAGTCTCCGGTCTTGGATAGCTTAATACCACTTTTTTCGATTGCTGCTGCATTGATGTTGGGTGCCATGAGTCCTGGCCCGAGCTTTATTTATGTAGCTCAGAACTCAATTGCAAAATCGCGTAAGCATGGATTATTTACGGCCTTGGGCACGGGGACGGGCGCAGCAATTTTTGGATTTTTGGCCGTGATTGGCCTACAGGCGGTTTTGCTGGCAGTTCCATCTGCCTATCTGGTATTGAAAATCGGGGGCGGGTTATATCTACTTTGGATGGCATACAAAATTTTAAAGCATGCCAAACAGCCAATAGATACACAAAGTGCCGTAGTCTCTAAAATGACCTATTCAAGTGCCTATCGTTATGGTTTATTAACGCAGTTAAGTAATCCAAAAATTGCGGTGGTGCTGGCCAGTGTTTTTACTGCTTTATTGCCAAAAGACATCCCTAGTTATTATTACGTTGCTTTGCCTGTGATTTGTTTTGTCATCGATGCCGGCTGGTATTCTCTGGTTGCATTGTTATTGTCTTCGGAAAAACCACGTACACTATACATCAAGGCCAAAACCCTGATCGACCGTGTGACTGGCGGTATTGTGACCCTACTCGGGCTCAAAATGTTGTTCTCAAGCCGCTAATAAGTTTAAATTTTTATGAGATCAAGCGCGATAGATTCGCGCTTTTTTTGTATCAATTACGATTCAAAAATATGTTGGTTATAAATTGAAATAGATAAAACATTCCACTTTGTTTTAAACATGCTAATCTGAATAAAATAACAAAAACAATGGAGGATATAATGGAAAAATTATCCGCTGTCGTTGTAGGTGCTGTGCTGCTCCTTGGACTCACAGCCTGTAATATGAAAGACAATATGCGCCCACCAAAAGCTGAGCGTGCCATGAGCATAGCGGGTATGCCCGTCTATGAAAAAGACTATAAACTATCTCAAGAACTTGCTCTAAATCAAAGCGCTGTGCAACGTGAATAAGACTATCGGGCTTTCAGTTATGCAGGATTGAAAGCCTTTTTAACATTAAACTGATCAATTATGAAAGCACCATAAGTTTAAACTTATGGTGACTTCTGACCAGTTAATATTGGCGACTTAAACGCACATATACCATGCTATCCAGTTTTTGCTCATTGACTCAAGTTTTATACGTCGAAAGCAAAATACTGGTTTCACTGTTGTAAATTCCTGAAATATTTCGAATTCTTTCCAGCGCTTTATCAAAGCTTTCCAGTGAATCAGATTTTAATTCGACCAAAAGATCCCATTTACCATTGGTGGTGTGCAGGCGTTCAACCGCTGTTTCTAGGCGTAATTCACGAATCACCGACTGTGCCTTGGTGCCTTCCACCATGATATTGGCCCACGCCCGAATAATATTATTTTCAACATCTGGACGAAAACGCACCGTATAGCCTGCAATAATTCCGGTGGTTTCCATGTATTCAATTCGCTTTTGTACCGTAGCTCTCGAGACGCGTGTTTTGGCCGCCAGTTCGGTAATCGACATTCGGGCGTTGTCTTTAAGTAAGCCTAAAATCATTTGGTCAAGATTATTCATTTTGCTACTGACTATAATCAATTTGATAAAAAATAATTCATTTTAGTCATTAAGACAAATTTTCTGTGTCAATTTGATTGTGAATAATAGTGCATACACAAGACGCCAGATCATCTGAGACGCAGTCAAAAGCTGTATAGATGATTTAAAGAGGCGTGGCTACGTATCTTCGATGACCTAGATGACGATACGTGAGCCAACAGGAACAAAGTCAATTAAGGAAACCGTGATGTCTTTATCATATGCAGATCAAACCAATGGTGCATGGCAAACCTATCTCACGCAAATCGATCGCGTGGCACCATATTTGGATGCGGATTTAAGCAATTTTGTTAACACCTTAAAAAGTCCAAAGCGGACTTTGATTGTCGATGTTCCAATTGTGATGGATGACGGCTCGATTCGCCATTTTGAAGGATATCGTGTTCAACACAATTTATCGCGTGGGCCGGGTAAAGGCGGGATTCGTTATCATCAAGATGTCGAACTGAATGAGGTCATGGCGCTTTCTGCGTGGATGACCATTAAAACTGCGGTGGTGAATTTGCCTTTTGGTGGTGCCAAAGGTGGCATTCGAGTGAACCCGAAAGAGCTGTCACCACGTGAGCTTGAGCGCCTGACTCGCCGTTTTACCAGTGAAATTAGTCCAATTATTGGGCCTCAAATTGATATTCCTGCACCGGATGTCGGCACCAATGCCGACATTATGGGCTGGATGATGGATACCTATTCGAGCATCAAAGGTCATACCGTAACCGGTGTGGTGACAGGCAAGCCAGTGCATTTAGGTGGATCACTGGGCCGTGTCCGTGCGACCGGACGTGGTGTGTTTATTACCGGAATGCAGGTTGCTGAGCGAATTCAATTGCCAATTGCAGGCAGTAAGGTTGCGGTGCAGGGCTTTGGTAATGTTGGCAATGAAGCCGCATATTTATTTAGCCATGCACAGGCCAAAATTGTGTGTGTACAAGACCATACGGGCACCATTTACAATGCCGAAGGTTTAAACGTGAAAGAGTTACAAAAGCATGTGACTGAACACGGCGGTGTGATGGGTTTTGCCGGCGCGACTGTAATTGATGACGAAGCTTTCTGGACAGTGGATATGGATATTCTGATTCCTGCCGCATTAGAAGGTCAGATTACAGTACAGCGTGCAGAGCAGCTCAAAGCCAAACTGGTGCTTGAAGGTGCTAATGGCCCAACATATCCAGAAGCAGATGATGTATTTGTTCGCCGTGGGATCACCGTGGTACCCGATGTTATCTGTAATGCTGGCGGTGTGACCGTGAGTTATTTCGAATGGGTACAAGACTTGTCGAGCTACTTCTGGAGTGAAGACGAAATTAATCAGCGTCTGGACAAGCTCATGATTCAGGCCACAGCCGATGTTTGGAATACTGCCACTCAAAAAGGGTGCAGCCTGCGTACAGCAGCTTATATTTTGGCCTGCGAGCGTATTTTAAAAGCACGTAAGGAACGTGGCATTTTCCCAGGCTAAATAGCGCAATACATCGTGATGACTCGGGGCTTGAGCATCAGGCCAAGCCCGACTAAAAAACAGGAAGTGAACATAATGAGTAATCTCGCAATCACCCGTAGTAATTTTAATGACTGGATGGTGCCAGTATTCGCCCCTGCAAATTTCATTTTGGTTCGTGGTGAAGGCTCGCGTCTTTGGGATCAAAACGAAAAAGAATATATCGATTTTGCAGGTGGTATTGCGGTTAATGCACTGGGGCATGCGCATCCTGTTGCGGTGAACGCACTGACCGAACAGGCTCAAAAACTTTGGCATGTGGGCAACGGTTATACCAACGAACCAGTGCTAAATTTGGCACGTCAATTGGTCGAAAGTACTTTTGCCGATAAGGTCTTCTTTTGCAACTCAGGTGCAGAGGCCAACGAAGCGGCACTAAAGCTGGCACGTAAAGTCGGCATGATGAGCGGTCAGGCGCATAAAAACCAGATTGTGGCTTTTAAAAATGCCTTTCATGGTCGTACCTTATTTACCGTGACCGCAGGCGGTCAGCCAAAATATTCGCAAGATTTCGCGCCACTTCCAGAAGGTATTCAGCACACAGCTTTTAATGACTTAGACGCTGCCAAAGCGCTGATTAATGAACATACCTGTGCGGTGATTGTTGAACCTATCCAAGGTGAAGGCGGTGTAGTGCCAGCAACACGTGAATTTTTGCAGGGGCTACGTGAGCTATGCGATCAGTTTGGCGCGGTCTTAATTTTTGATGAAGTACAAACTGGTGTTGGACGTACTGGCTCGCTTTATGCCTACATGAATACAGGTGTTACGCCTGATATCCTGACCACGGCAAAAGCATTGGGAGGTGGATTCCCAATTGGCGCGATGCTCACCACCGATCATTTTGCCAATATGTTTGTGGTCGGTGATCATGGCACAACCTATGGCGGTAATCCTTTGGGCGCTGCGGTGGCCAGTGCAGTCTATGGGTTTGTCAACACGCCTGAGGTACTGCAAGGCGTCAAAGACCGTCATCAACATTTTGTTGCTGGGCTTAACACCATCAATGAAAAGTTGGGTCTGTTCAAACAGATCCGTGGTGAAGGTCTGCTTTTAGGCTGTGTACTCAAAGACGAATATGCAGGCAAAGCCAAAAATATCGTGACCTTAGCGGGCGAAGAAGGTCTGTTGGCTTTGGTGGCGGGTATGGACGTGGTTCGATTTGCGCCGTCGCTGATTATTCCATTTGAAGATATCGATGAAGGTTTAAATCGTTTTGCACGCGCATTAGCTCGTCTTTAAGTCAAAAGCGAATCTGATCATGATGATTGTGAGACATGCTGCACACCGAGACTTAGATGATATTTTTCGGTTGGCAGGGCGGGCAGGAGAGTCAGGTATTGGCCTGACCTCACTGCCACAAAATAAAGAAATTCTGGCGGCTCGCATTGACCGTACCACGCGGACACTTGATGGTTTAGCTGAAGCCTACGAGGCCAGCTATTTATTTGTACTTGAAGATACTGCGCTTGGAAAAATTGTTGGGGTAAGCGCAATTGAGGTCGCGGTTGGCCTCAATGAACCGTTTTATAATTTTCGCGTTGCCAAACAGGTACATGCTTCAAAAGAGCTTAATGTATATACCGCGCTCGACACGTTGTTTATGAGCAATGATTATACCGGCTGTAGTGAGCTGTGTACCTTATTTCTCGATCCAGATTATCGTAAAAATCAAAATGGCAAATTTCTTTCCAAGGTTCGGTTCTTGTTTATTGCCGCATTTCGCTCACTGTTTAAAGAAAAACTGATTGCAGAGATGCGCGGTTATTCCGATCAAAATGGACACTCTCCGTTTTGGGATGCCTTGGGATCGCATTTTTTTCATATGGATTTTGCCACAGCAGACTATTTAAGTGGGGTGGGGCAAAAAGTCTTTATTGCCGAATTGATGCCGCGCTTTCCGGTTTATGTGGCGTTGTTACCCGAAGCAGCACGTCACGTGATTGCTCAGGTGCATCCGCATACCTTACCCGCAGCAAAGGTGTTGATGACCGAAGGTCTACAGTATCAAGGTTATGTTGATATTTTTGATGCAGGGCCAACGCTTGAAGCGAATACTTCAGATTTACGTGCAGTGAAAGACAGCCGCTACGTAAGCGTTGTGATTTCAGATTACGTTTCGGTTTCAGAGCGATGCTATTTGGTCGCCAACGACGATTATCACCATTATCGGGTTTTACTGCTTAAGGTCGCACTAACCGATGAGCACAGTATTTGTCTGACCCCAGAACAGGCAGCAGCTCTTCACGTGACCGAGCAGGATCAGGTTCGTGTTTTAGCATTAGATCAAATGGAGAATCAACAATGACAACAGGCGCACTTGCCATCAATGGAACATGGCGACAAGGATCTGGTGCAGTGATGACCAAAACTGACCCGATCAGTAACGAGTTAATCTGGCGCGGATACGAAGCAACTGCCCAAGAGGTTGAAACAGCATGTCTGGCGGCACGTGAGGCCTTTCCAGCATGGGCACGTTTAGGCCTAGAAGCCCGCATTGAAATAATTGAGCGTTTTGCAGCATTACTTGAGCAAAATAAACAGCATCTGGCAGAGGTGATCAGCCGTGAGACCAGTAAACCGCGCTGGGAAACGCTCACCGAAGTCCAGTCGATGATTGCAAAAGTGGCTATTTCAGTTCGTGCGTATCATCAGCGTACCGGATTTACCCAAACTGAAATGCCGGACGGTGTTGCATCGTTACGCCATAAGCCACATGGTGTTTTGGCTGTATTTGGTCCTTATAACTTTCCAGGCCATTTACCCAATGGGCATATTGTTCCAGCTTTGATTGCAGGTAACACTCTTGTGTTTAAGCCAAGTGAACTCACACCTTGGACTGCCGAAGAGACGGTTAAGCTTTGGTACGAAGCGGGTTTGCCTCAGGGCGTACTTAATTTGGTGCAAGGCGGACGAAGCACGGGTGAGGCGCTTGCCGCAGCAACGCAAATTGATGGGCTGTTATTTACTGGTAGTGCATCAACAGGCTATCAGCTACATAAGCAACTGGCAGGCGCACCTGAAAAAATTCTGGCGCTTGAGATGGGCGGCAACAATGCCTTGATTATTGATGACGCTGTCGATCTGGATGCCGTCGTCAATCTGGCGATTCAGTCTGCATTTGTTTCTGCTGGGCAACGTTGCACCTGTGCGCGCCGTATTTTGGTCAAATCTGGACCACAAGGCGATGCCTTTATTGCCAGATTTGTGCAGGTGGCCAAGCAGTTGGTGATTGGGCCGTGGGATGCACAGCCACAACCGTTTATGGGTGGCGTGATTTCATCTGCCGCTGCCGACATGATGCTCAAAGCGCAAGCCAAGCTGATTGCGCTAGGTGCCAAGCCACTGCTTGAAATGACCCGACCAGATGAACAAAGTTCGCTATTAACGGCGGGTATTTTAGATGTCACGCAGGTTTCAGATGTGCCAGATGAAGAATATTTTGGCCCGCTCACCTGTATTTATCGTTATGAGCAGTTTGATGATGCCTTGAGTCTTGTCAATGCCACACGATTTGGTTTGGCGGTAGGTTTGGTTTCACCTTCTCGTGAACTGTTTGAGCGCGTACTGATTGAAGCGCGGGCCGGTATTGTGAACTGGAATAAGCCGTTAACGGGCGCTTCAAGTGCAGCACCGTTTGGTGGTGTGGGGGCTTCGGGCAACCATCGTGCCAGCGCATTTTATGCGGCGGATTATAGTGCATGGCCAATGGCATCGCTAGAAAGTGAACAGCTCACATTACCAGAGAAATTATCACCGGGCATTGTGCTCTAGTACGGACTGCATAACACCTAAAAGGAAGAAAACATGTCGGGTTATGAAATTAATTTTGATGGATTGGTGGGCCCAACCCATCATTATGCAGGATTGTCATTTGGCAATGTCGCATCAACCAACAACCGCAACAATCTGTCTAATCCGAAGCTGGCGGCGCAGCAAGGCTTACTCAAAATGAAAGCCTTGGCCGACTTGGGCCTTAAGCAAGGTGTATTTGCGCCCCAAGAACGCCCGCATGTGCCTACGCTTCGCCGATTAGGCTTTAGTGGAAGCGATAGCGACGTCATTGCAGCAGCAATGCGCGCCGCACCAGCGTTATTGTCTGCGCTTAGCTCGGCCTCTTCGATGTGGACAGCCAACTCATGTACCGTTTCGCCATCGGCCGACAGTGCAGATGGACGTGTACATTTTACCGCCGCAAACCTAAATAATAAGTTCCATCGTTCAATTGAGCACCAGACAACCAGCCGAATCCTACAAGCAATGTTCAATCATGATGTATATTTCGCGCATCATGAAGCATTACCTGAAGCGGCCTTATTTGGTGATGAGGGGGCTGCCAACCATAATCGTTTGGGCGGTGCCTATGATCAGGCAGGTATTCAGGTATTTGTATACGGTCAGCAGCAACTCGGCGGTACCGTTGCACCCAAAAAGTTTCCGGCACGTCAAACCCGTGAAGCAAGCGAAGCAATTGCACGCCTACATGGTTTGCATGCCGACCGGACAGTGTTTGTACAGCAAAACCCTGAGGTGATCGATCAGGGGGTATTTCACAACGATGTGATCGCTGTGAGTAATCAGCAGGTGCTGTTTCATCATCAGCAGGCGTTTTTAAATCAGTCACAGGCGCTTGCAGAAATTCGTGAAAAGATGGCTGCCATTGGGCAAGGCTTTGTTGCGATTGAAGTACCTGAGCAACGTGTATCGGTCCAAGATGCGGTCTCGACCTATCTGTTTAACAGCCAGATTTTGACCCGTCCAGATGGTGCCATGACACTGGTGGTGCCAGAGGAGTCGCGTCAAAATGCGGCGGTGTGGGCTTATCTGACAGATTTGCTGCAAATGGGAACACCAATCGATCAAATCAAAGTCTTTGATTTGAGAGAAAGCATGCGTAATGGCGGTGGACCTGCGTGTTTGCGTTTGCGCGTGGCGCTAAATGATGCCGAATTGGCAGCGGTTAATCCGAACATCATGATGAATGACGCATTGTTTAGCACCTTAAATCAGTGGGTTGAGCGTCATTATCGGGATCGACTGGCGCAGGATGATCTGGCCGATCCACAGTTATTGATCGAGAGCAGAACGGCTTTAGACGAGCTGACTCAAATTTTAGGATTAGGTTCGGTGTATCACTTCCAGAGCTAACACATGGCACGGCGGACTTTAAAGGATGAAAGCATATGGTTGATCTATTGGCATTGACACTCACGCAACGTGAGCCTGAACAAGACACAGGTGAATCAGCAGGATTTCACTGGCAGTGGTTGGGCGAGGGATTGCTGCAGTGCACGCCTGTTTCGGGTTATGAAAAAACCATTTTGCTTTCTGCCGGAATTCATGGCAATGAAACGGCCCCAATTGAATTGATCGACAACATACTCAAAGATTTATTTGCTGCAAAACTGATGCTCAAGCATCGGGTGCTGTTTGTCTTGGGGAACCCGGAGGCGATCCGTCAAGGCGTACGTTATCTTGAAAATGATATGAACCGGATGTTTTGTGGCGCTCATGAGGCACTTACAGCAGATGTAGAAACTCGCCGTGCAGCTGAGCTTGAACACATCACATCGCATTTTTTCCACACTTCAGATGTGCAGGCCAAGGCTTATCATTACGATTTACACACTGCCATCCGTGCCTCGCAATTGCCTCTCTTTGCTTTGTTTCCATATCAAAGCCATCCCTATGATGCAGCATTGCTTGCACAGTTGGATGCAGCCGATCTGGATGCACTGGTTTACCACAACAGTTTTGGCAAAACCTTTACCCAATTTACTGCAACGCATTTTCAAGCAGCCAGTACCACGCTCGAACTGGGTAAAGCCAAACCGTTTGGACACAACAATTTATCTGAGTTTGATCAAATTGATCAGGTGCTGCGTGCCATTTTAAGCGACACGGTTTTACCTGTGCGACATAAGCCTGCAATACGCGAATTTAAGGTGATGAGTTCGATCATCAAACACAGTGATGATTTTCAGCTTCAACTTGCGGCAGATGCACCCAACTTTTCGACTTTTCAAAAGGGCGATGTACTGGCGATACAGTCAGGCGAAAATCAAATCGTTGAACACGAGCAGGTCTGGATTTTATTTCCAAACCCTCAGGTAAAAAAAGGGTTACGTGCCGGACTGGTGTTAGAGGAAACCACACAGCACAAAAAATAACTCGTTAGAGGCCAATCAGTCAGGAATAGACATTCATGGAGTATGAAGATAAAGATTCATTAAACGGACGTTGAGACCCAGAACGTGGATGAAATGCCCGGCGGGCGATATATACAGCAAGGACATGTTGTCAAAAAAATAGTTGGAGTGAATGTGGATGAGTAATGACAATGAAAAGACATTGCAGGCAGGCGGATTCCTGAACGAGCAATCAGGCTATCAAGATCGAAGTAGCGCACAAACCAGTGCGATCGCCCGAGATCACGATACAGGAAAGCCCTTAAAGCGTGCTATGACCAAACGTCATCTGGTCATGATTTCATTGGGTGGTGCCATTGGAACGGGGCTTTTTTTAGGTTCGGGCGATGTGATTTCACAGGCAGGGCCGGTGGGAGCCATTTTATCGTATTTGCTCGGTGGCGTGATTGCCTACATGGTCATGCTCTGTTTGGGGGAGCTTGCGGTGCATATGCCGGTGTCGGGTTCGTTTGGTGAATATGCCAGAACGTACATTGGCCCGGGAACAGGCTACATGATTACATGGCTTTACTGGCTGACATGGACCGCCACACTGGGAACCGAATTTACTGCGGCGGCTTTACTGATGCAGGAGTGGTTTCCTTCAGTTTCAATGTGGACATGGACCCTGATTTTTGCAGGGTCGATCTTTACACTGAATGTCAGCTCTACTCGATTGTTTGCAGAATCGGAATTTTGGCTCTCCTTGGTGAAGGTGCTCACCATTATCTGCTTTATTGGTTTAGGACTTGCCGCCATTTTTGGGGTGATTTCTTATCATGGGCATGAATCTGCACCGCTATTTAGTAAATTAACCGAACATGGCTGGTTTCCTAATGGTATTTTCCCCATCTTTGCCACAATGCTCATTGTCAATTTTGCCTTTTCGGGCACCGAATTGATTGGTGTGGCAGCAGGTGAGGCTGAAAATCCAGCTCAAACCGTACCTAAAGCCATCAATGCGGCGATTTGGCGGTTATTAATTTTCTTTGTCGGCACAATTATTGTGATTTGTGCATTGCTACCGTATGAAATGGCGGGGCTAAATTCAAATAGTGTCAGCAACAGTCCGTTTGTGACGGTATTTAACTACATCGGCATCCCTTATGCCGAAGATATTATTCGTTTTGTGATTATTACGGCTTTACTTTCGGCAGCCAACTCTGGTTTGTTTGCGGCATCTCGCATGATGTGGTCATTGTCGGCCAAAAATCAGCTTCCTAAAGTTTTCAAAAAGCTCACTGCTTCAGGTACACCGATTGTAGCGATTACGGTCACTATGTTTGGTGCCATTCCGGGTCTGCTTTCTGAACATTTTGCACCCGAAACCATTTTTAAAAATCTGCTAGGCGTGGCGGCATTTACTATGGTGGTGGTGTGGATTTCAATTTGTGTGTGCCAGTTTAACTTTCGTAGACAATGGATCAAATCTGGTAAAACCGCTAAAGATCTAAAATTTGCGGCGCCGCTCTTCCCACTAACGCCGATATTGGGCGGGGTGTTTTGTACCATTACCTGTATCAGTATGGTGGCCGATCTTTCAATGCAAGTTGGATTTGTGTGCTGTATTTTGTTTATTGCGGCTTGCTATGCCAGTTACTTCTTTTTTTATAAAGAAAAAACATCAATGTAATTCAAAAAGCTGCCTGCATTTATGGCGTCAGTTGTAAATGTCACTCCACACAAAAGCCAGTCTAGGAATAGACTGGCTTTTGAACGGATCTTGATTCAGAATTATGAAGAATGAGGTGCAGTAGCAGTGGTTTTGCCGAGTTCATCCGAGGCTGTTTTTTTACCGAAATGCAAATGATTAAAAAAGAGATTAAGTAATACCGCAGCCAAACATGTGATACTGATACCAGAGTGAAATAAGGTTTGAATTGCGTTTGGCATGGCATGGAAAAATTCAGGACTGATGAGTGGAATGAGGCCAGCACCGAGTGATACAGCCACGATAATCATATTGGATTGAACCTGATAATCGACTTTAGACAGTGTACGAATACCACTGACGGCAACACTACCAAACAGTACCAAACCCGCACCGCCCAGAACCGGCATTGGAATAGACGCCACCAAGCGACCAAATACCGGCAGTAAGCCAAGTACCACTAAAATTGCCCCAGCACTTGCCACCACAAAGCGGCTTTTCACGCCGGTAATGGCAACCAGACCGACATTTTGAACAAATGCACACTGCATAAATGCCCCAAAAAATGGTGCAATTGCAGAGGAGAGCATATCTGCACGTAGGCCATCGGCAATACGGGTATTGTCTACTTTGGTTTCGACAATTTCACCAATTGCCAGCAAGCTCGCCGTGGTTTCGGTTAAAATGACCAGCGTTACAATACACATCGACAAAATAGCCGGCCATTCAAATACAGGCATACCAAAGCCCAGAATATTTGGTAATGCCACCCAAGCGCCCTGACTGACTTTGGAAAAATCTGCCAGTCCTAATGTAAATGCCACGACAGCACCAAAAACAATCGCCAAGAGTACCGCCAAACGACGTATTGCGGCAGAACCGAATTTGGTAATCAGGAGTAAAAACACCAGTGTGATGCCTGCCAGTCCCAGATTTTCAAGCGAACCCCAGTTAGGCGCTTTAGGATTACCGCCCATGATCCAGCGAATCGCGACAGGTAATAGCGAAACTCCAATAATGGTGATAATCGAACCCGTCACAATCGGTGGAAAGAAACGAACAATTTTGGAAAAAAATGGTGCAATCACCACGCCAAAAATTGAACTGACGATAATTGCACCAAGAATGGACTGAAAGCTCCCTCCATTTGCACCAATTGCGATCATACTTGCAACGGCAGCAAACGAGGTGCCTTGCACGATTGGCAGTCTAGAGCCAAACCACTTCACGCCAAGGGTTTGAAGCAAAGTGGCTAAGCCAGCCACTAAAATTGAGGCTGTAATGAGCAGGCCAATATCGGCTTGAGATAACCCAATACCAAGACCAACAACCAGCGGGGCTGCAATGAGTCCACCGTACATCGTGAGTACATGCTGGAAGCCATAAGTCAGATTTTTAGCCAGTCCGAGATGCTCGTGCTCTGGCGATGATGCTGTCGGATTCGTGTTCATATCAGGTGCTTCGGTTCTTGATAGAGTTTCAAGAAATTTTGCAACATGCATGCCACGCATCCGCACTTCGTAATTTCATAAATTTTGAAATAACTAAATTGATATAACCCAACTCGTTTAAAGGTTAATCTTTAAAGTGCACTGGAATCCATTGATAGCTTTTTCCATCTGCCGAATACACATGCCCAATTCCCGGAAAGGGTAAATGTGGTGCGGCGATGGTTTGTCCATTTTTGGCAAAATCTGCAAATTGCTTTAAGCGTGTTTGAACAGCTTGTTGTGGGTTAATGTCATATTCAATGGCTGTTTTTGGCCGATCAAACTGCACCGTATGCGAGTGAACAATATCGCCAATAAATACCACGGTTTCGCTATCAGTTTTAAAGGCATAGCTAAAGTGTCCCGGTGTGTGACCTGCGGTACTGATCACCTTAAAGCCTTGGATTTCGTCGCCAAGCTTATAGGTTTTAAAGCGTTGTTTCGCTTGATACGGTGCCAGCGCTGCTTTGATTTTTTCGACAGTACCCAAGTAGCCTGCACGTTTGGCTTCTGGCACTTTGCTGGCCTGCTTTGCATCTAACCAATAATTGGCTTCATCTTGTGAAGCATATACGATGGCATTTGGAAAATTGGCAGTGCCGTTTTTACTGATACCGCAAACATGATCGGGATGTAAATGAGTCAGCAAAATGGTATCGACCTGTTCAGGCTGGTAGCCCGCTGCTTTTAAATTGGTTAAAACAGAACCTAAATGCGCCCCGAAGCAACTGGCAGCACCGCTATCGACCAGTACCAGCGATTTTCCAGTATTGACCAAAAATGCATTGACTGAGGTTTGAACGCCTTTCTCTTGATCGGCATAGTATTTCTTTAAAATGTCATGTACTTGTTGCTGTGGAATATCTTTAAACAGCGTAGGTGACATAAAGTTTGTACCGTCGAGCAGTGCGGTGATTTGAACATTGCCTGCTTGATATTGGTAATAGCCTGCGACTTGTTTTTGTGGAGTCGGCATAGACAAACTTGCAGCCTGTAGTGTGGAAATTGTACCGAAAACAAGGCTGGTCGCTATAACTGTTGATCTTAATAATGTCATGAGCATTCTTATAAAAGTAGATATACGTAACTTTGTTTTAGCATGACCAATACTATTTTGCATTTAATTTTCAACAAGCATATAGCTGTACTTCGTAGGAAATTGAATCTAAATCCCGATTTGGAATTTTGATGTAGCACTGAGGTTCAGTTTTCATCTGATTGGATAAAGAATTGGACAATTCGGATAGAGCTTTCACTTAGAAATAGATTTAATCAAGTCATGATCACAATCGATAACAAGGTGAAGGAACGAATGAAGACGATACATGTGGATGACATCATTAATCAAAATAGATTATCACGCTTGCAAAAGCAGGTATTGATTTTGAGTTTTTTAATTTTTTTCTGTGATGGATTAGATACAGGAATTATTGGATTTATTGCCCCTGCATTACTAGACGACTGGGGCATTAGTAAACCAGCACTTGCTCCAGTTTTAAGTGCCGCTTTGGTTGGAATGTCTATTGGTGCAATAATTTCCGGACCGATATCAGACCGATTTGGTCGTAAGGGTACGATTTTAGTCAGCACATTTTTATTTGCGTTATTTTCTGTTTTATCAGGATTTGCAACCGATACCACTCAACTGATGATCTACCGTTTAATGACAGGCTTGGGTTTAGGTGCGGTCATGCCAAATATCAGTACGCTTGTATCTGAGTATATGCCTGCAAATCGCAAAGTTTTTCTAACCAGCATCCCGGGTTGCGGTTTTTTATTGGGTATTTCAAGTGGTGGACTCATTTCAAGTGTATTTCTTGAAACGATAGGGTGGAGAATGATTATGGTAGTTTGTGGTATCTTGCCACTTTTACTGCTAATGGTCCTGTTTTTTAAATTACCTGAATCAGTTCGCTTTTTAATTAAACACAATCAATTAATAGCAGCACAGAAAATTTTAGAAAAAATTCAGGGATCTGTAATTGATCTAACACGCCTCGCAAATGTTGTCGATACGACTTCCTCACAATCGATTCGTCCTGTTCAGTTTTTATTTCGTCGTCACTTAAAGATTTCCGTATGCCTTTGGCTGTCATGTTTTATGAGTCTGCTGGTATTTTATCTGTTCACAAGTTGGATGCCGACCATTTTAAAAACATCGGGTTTAAGTACAGAACAATTTAGTTTAATTGCTTCCGTTTTTCCAATTGGCGGAGCAATTGGGGCTGCGATTATTGGCTGGTATATGGATAAGATAAATCCACATCGAGTCATCAAAAGCGCCTATTTGATTGCTTTTATTCTGTTTATAACGGCAAGTTTTATTCATTCAAATCTATTTTTACTTAGCCTCACCATTTTACTTACAGGTGCTATGTTGGCTGGTGCTCAGGCAGCTTTACTACCTCTAGCAACGATTTCATATCCAACTGAGTGTAGAGCAGTTGGTGTATCGTGGATGCATGGAATCGGACGATTAGGAGCAATTTTTGGGGCCTTTACAGGATCGCTAATTTTCCAATTTAGTTTTTCATTGGGCGAAATTCTGTTGATCTTGTCTGTACCTACCTTTATTGCTTTTTTGGGACTTAATCTTCAAAGTGATCGACATAACAATAAAGCTAAAATTGTGACTTAAAGGAGAAAAATATATGGACTTATATTTCTCAGATATTGAAGAACGTAATCGACAATATAATGCCAGAAACTCAGTCGCTGATTTTGAAAACTGTATGCAGATCTATCGTCAATTGGCCGAGCAGGCCAAACAACGTGTTGTAGGACTATACGATATTGCATATGGAGTTTCTAAGCAGGAGAAACTGGATATCTTTCCAAGTGTTTCACAACCAGCTCCAGTATTTGTTTATATTCATGGTGGATACTGGCGGGCTCAGTCTAAAGATGATGCTTGTTCCATGGCAGCAAATATGGTCAAACATGGTATTTCTGTGGTAACAGTCGAATATAACTTATGCCCAACATTTACTTTATTTGAGATCGTGAAAGAAATACGTTCTGCAATAGCTTGGCTATACAAAAATGCGCATCGGTATGGAATCGATGCTGAACAGATTTATGTCTGTGGCAGTTCAGCGGGTGGGCATTTGGTGGCTATGCTTTGGAATGATCAATGGCAGCAGCATTTTGATGTCCCTAAGAATGTTATTAAAGGCGTGGTGGCTTTGAGTGGATTGTTTGACTTAAAACCACTTTGCGATATCGACCAAAATCAATGGTTAAAACTCAATATTGAACAAGCCGATCGACTTAGTCCTATTCATGATCTTCCTCATCCTTCAACAGCAGCGCCTTTGTTATTGTCAGTTGGTGAACTTGAGACACAAGGTTTTAAAAATCAGACTTTGAATTTTTATGAGACTTGCATAACGCAAGGTTATTCTCAAGTGGCGTATTTGAAAGATAAAGGACACAATCATTTTGATATTGTGAACACACTGGCTGAGCCAGATTCGGATTTATTTCGTGCTGTGAAACAAATGATTCAGACCAATGCCAAAGCGTAAATAAAATCTAAAGCAAATAAAAAAAAGCTGGGAAACTCCAGCTTTTTTTTATTTGGTAAAAATTAAGACACTTTATCGCCCGGTTTTGCACCGCTGTCTGGTGAAATTACCCAAACACCGTCGCCATTACCCGCAGCTAAAACCATACCGTTAGAAATACCAAAACGCATCTTACGTGGTGCAAGGTTCGCCACCATCACCACCAGTTTGCCTTTTAACTCTTCAGGCTGATAAAACTCACGAATCCCGCTAAAGACATTGCGCGGTTCAGCTTCGCCCACATCTAAAGTCAATTGAAGCAGCTTGTCTGAGCCTTCAACTGTCGCAGCGTCTTGCACAAGCGCTACACGAAGGTCAACTTTCATAAAGTCTTCAATACCGATAGTGCTGGTATTCAGAGCAGCTTCACCTACTTTTGGTTCAGGCTTCTTCTCGACTTTCTTCTCTTTTTTCTTTTCCGCTTTTGGTGCTTCTGCTGTAGCAGCCAACGAATCTTTAGATGCATCGACCATCGCAGCCACAGCTTTCGGATCTACACGTTGCATGAGTGGTTGGAACTGTGCAATTTCGTGTGCAAGCAAGATTTGCTGACGTGATGCAAAATCAAAGCTTTCAAGTTGTAAGAAAGCCTGAACTTGTGCCGCAAGTGTTGGCAGCACAGGAGACAGGTAAATCGCAAGCTGACGGAATAAGTTAATCCCGACTGAGCAAACGTCATGAACTTGTTGTTCTTGACCCTCTTGCTTCGCAAGCGCCCACGGTTTTTTCTCATCGATATATTGGTTGGCTTTGTCGGCCAGCGCCATAATTTCACGAATTGCAGCGCTAAACTCACGCGCCTCGTAGGCTTGTGCAATAGAGTCGCCTGCATCGATAAAGCTTTGTACCAGTTCTGGTTCTGCACAGTTTTCAGATAGGGTATTGTTAAAGCTGCTATTGATAAATTTGGCACAGCGGCTGGCAATGTTGACCACTTTACCGACCAAATCAGAATTTACTTTTTGTACAAAATCATCCAGATTCAAATCTGAATCTTCCACTTTGTCCGAAAGTTTCGATGCAAAGTAGTAGCGTAGGTATTCTGGATTCAGGTGCTGTAAATAGGTTTCTGCTTTAATAAAGGTACCGCGTGATTTCGACATTTTCTGACCATTGACCGTCAGGAAACCATTAACGAATAAACCACTTGGAGTACGGTAGTTGGCACCTTCAAGCATTGCCGGCCAGAACAGCGCATGGAAGTAAACAATGTCTTTGCCAATGAAGTGATAGACTTCGTTTTGGCTGTCTTTTTTCCAGTAATCATCAAAGTTGAGCTCTGGGCGCTTGGCTTTGATGTAGTTTTCAAAGCTCGACATATAGCCAATTGGCGCATCGACCCACACATAAAAATACTTGTTAGGTGCATCTGGAATTTCAAAACCAAAATACGGCGCATCGCGTGAAATATCCCAGTCTGCCAAACCTGCTTCAAACCATTCATCTAGCTTGTTGGCAATCGATACTGGCAAACGGCCTTCGTCACGTGTCCATTTTTGTAAGTATTCACCAAAGTTAGGTAACTTAAAGAAGTAATGATCTGACGATTTTTCAACGGGTGTTGCGCCGCTTAAAGTCGAACGCGGATTGAGTAATTCGGTGGCATTGTAAGTGGTGCCACATACTTCACACGCATCACCATATTGGTCTTCTGCTTTACATTTTGGGCAAGTGCCTTTAATAAAACGATCTGATAAAAACATTTGTTTTTCAGGATCGAAAAGCTGAGTGATCGGGCGAACGGCAATATTGCCTGCTTCACGGTTTTTTAAATAAATATCTTCAGAACGTGCTTTGTTTTCAGTGCTGTGCGTCGAGTCGTAATGATCGAAATGTACACCAAACCCGTCAAAATCGCGGATATGTTCTTTTTGTACATTGGCAATTTGCTGTTCTGGCGAGATTCCATTGGCTTCGGCACGTAACATGATTGCCGTACCATGAGCATCATCCGCACATACGTAGGTCACATCATGGCCCATTGCACGCATGGCACGAACCCAAATATCTGCTTGGATATAACCGAGTAAGTGGCCCATATGGATGGGTCCATTGGCATAAGGGAGGGCGTTGGTGACTAAAATTTTACGCACGGATTGGATTCTCTCATTCGTATTCATAAGACCGATGATTCTAACTGATGAACCCGAGAAAACAAAGCAAGGCATGGCTTGACAGAGAAGGGAAAACTAAAAAAGAGCACTTAGATGAAGTGCTTAAAATAACTCAAGCCTGCGAGCAGGCTCGAGGGAGATCAATCGAGAGATGAATGACTTAGAACTGATAACCCGCAGCGACGTAGTAACCCCAGCCGGTACTGTTTTGTACAAAGTCGCCATTACCCCAGTTGGCAACCGCGCCGTCTTTAAACTGACCGCCATTGTGGAAGTAACGCGCAGCAGTGAATAAACGCAGGTGCTTCATGTTATAAGAAAAAACATGCGTTGAAACCAAAGCTTCATTGGTGCGGTTCGGGTCTTTATCGCCAAGTTTCGAACCAAAGTCATAGTTGGTAAAGGTGAAATAGTTGAGCGATGCGCCATTATTAAATGAATAAAGCGGATAGAAAAACTGAACCTGTAAACGTCCGCCATCATCTGAAGTATATGAGTTTGGCGCGCCGTAGTTTTCCCATTGCTGTTTTGCAAATACGTTTACATTCATACCAAGTTTGGTGTGGGTGTCAATTGAGGTACCCAAACCATAGTACAAGGTATTTTGGCTGTTATTCGAGTGACCACCAGCGTCTACGATCCAGTCAGTTGCAAAGAACCAGTCTTTAAATGGCCCAACAGAGAGATCTTTACCGGTTAAACGATTGAACGAAACTTTTGGCTGGTTTTCAGCAAAGAGTTTAGAACCGTCTTTGTCCCAAACCCCTTTAATGTTGTCGTTACCACCAAAATATTTTGGCGCATCGAAATAGCCATACCAATCGATTGGACCAGTCTGACCATAATACTCAAGCTCAAGATAGGCATTTTCTACTGTTTTTGGCGAAAATTTGACATCATTGCTATAAATACCCCAAAGTGTAGCATTCACACCAGCATTGGCCTGTTGCACACCCAGCAATGTTGCTGCAGCTAAAAATACAGTGCTTAACGATTTAAGAGACATTATTAGAACTACTCCAACATCATAAATTTTTAGACATATCGCACTATGTCTAAACAAAAGATTCTTTAGAAAAAACGAACGCAAAAGACCTAAGCAATGAATATGCCACTCTACTGGCATGGGCTCGGCTACACTGACCGTGAATTGCGTAATCTTGGTGGACGCGATTTTATGTTATTTTGATGCAAAGTTGTTAAACTTTGTAATTAAAGGTGCTGTAAGATGATTTTTAAAGAATAAATTTTAGATTTATTATTAAATAATTCATGTTTTTAATTTTATTTTTCATCATTAAAAAGTCTAAAAATTTTATTGAGACTCAGCATATCCGCTGTGTATCGTTTAGTTTTTTTAATCAACGTCGCAATGATTCAATCGATTACATCGTGAAAGCAAGATATAGCTTCCTCCCTATGAAAAGTTGACCATTTGGTGCATTTTTTCAAAAGTTGATCTGTAAGGTGGCACAACAATGAAGTTAAATTATCCCTAACATTTGACAACATGCAGCTCTATTTCATGCGAGCTTGAGAAGTTCTACAGTCAATTTTCAATTGAGTAGGTAAATTAAGAATTGTTCAATGATAAAGCCTGTGTGCTGTTGGTCAAAAAAGTCAATGAAAAGGAATTAGTATATTGAAATTTAAGATAAAACACTTCGCTACAATGTGTATCATCTTTGTTGCAAATTGCAGTTTTTAAACCTTTCGCTGCATAAGCATTGTATAAAAGAAGATAGATCAAAGCTCCCATCAAGATTCCATATCACAGATTTTAATCAAATATCTAAGACAAAGAGGATTGCGACATGACCAGCGAAAACAAATTAGATGATTTAAAAAATAAAGCGGCTGACCTAGGCGATGAACTCAAACATAAAGCTAAAGAGGCCAAGCTAGAAGGCGAAAAAGCGCTAGATGATCTCAAGCATAAAGCTCAGGAAGCTAAGCTCAATGGTGAAAAAGCTGTAGATGACTTTAAAAAAGATGCAGAACGTGATCATCCAGATAAAAAAGCTGCATTTGATGACAAGGTCGATGAAGCCAAAACCAAATGGGATGATGCCAAAGGCGATGCGCAAGACAAGTTCGATCATCTGAAAACTGAAGCAGGGCATAAGCTTGAAGAAGCCAAGTTAAAGGCACAAGAGCTTAAGCATGAAGCATCGGTGAAACTCGATGAACTTAAAACACAAGCGTCGGCTAAACTCGACGAATTGAAAAAAACAGCGAACGACACTTTAAACAAATTTAAAGGCAACGACAAATAAGTCTTGCCCTTAAAAACTGGCTAACTCAAGTACGTTCACTGCATATGATTGATGTAGAGAAAATGCGACATTAATATGGTGTAGTGAACGAGCTTTTATAAAAATACTGTTAAACTACGCTCTACTAGACGCATTATTTCTGTGGAGTATTACGAATGTCGTGGCTTTCATCGCTTAAATCTGTATTTTCACCCGCACAAGAGGTGAAAGAAGAAGACATTCAAGCCATACTTCAAGCCTATCGTCTTACAGGACACTCATTCGAACTTAAAGACCGCATTACGCAAGTAAACGTGCAGGGTCGTGTCTTGCAACTGACGATCAAAACCTATCCTGAAGAAGCCGATCATTTACAGCAAATTCATGACGAACTTGCAGGTGCGTTACAAGGTGCAGGGATTGAAGAGTTAAATTTGCATGTAATTCAGCAAAAAACCGCACCGCGTACGCAAGAAGTTGCCGCAACTTTACCTCCTGTCGTCGATGCCTCTGCATCACCAACACCTGATCCGAACAATCCACCAATTCAAAAGAAAGCCCCGCTACAAAGTGAGGTTGCTGCTCACCCGCGTATTCAACATGTGATTTTGGTGTCTTCTGGTAAAGGCGGTGTGGGGAAATCGACCACCACGGTCAATTTAGCCTTGGCATTACACAAACAAGGTTTAAAGGTGGGCGTATTAGATGCAGATATCTATGGGCCAAGTATTCCGACCATGCTGGGCAATGCGGGTCAAACCCCAATGATTGAAAATGAAAGCTTTGTGCCACTTGAAGCACATGGGCTAGCAGTGCTTTCTATTGGACATTTGACTGGCGACCATAACACTCCTGTGGCATGGCGTGGGCCAAAAGCTACAGGTGCGCTGATGCAGCTCTTCAACCAGACGCTCTGGCCAGATTTGGATGTGCTGGTGATCGATATGCCACCGGGCACAGGCGATATTCAACTGACGCTTGCACAGCGCATTCCGGTTTCGGGTGCTGTGATTGTAACCACTCCTCAAAATGTCGCATTGCTTGATGCCACTAAAGGTATTGAGCTATTTAACCGAGTGGGTATTCCTGTATTGGGTGTGATTGAAAACATGTCGACCCATATCTGTTCAAATTGTGGTTTTGAAGAGCAGATTTTTGGTACGGGTGGGGGCGATCAGTTGTCTGAACAGTATCAGATTCCACTGCTTGGGCGCCTGCCTCTTAATGGGCAAATTCGTGAAAATGCCGATAAGGGCCAACCGAGTGTGGTTGCGCAAGATGCTGCTGCTGAAAGTTATGAACTGATTGCGCAGGCGCTTTGGTCGCGCGTAGCAGATTTGCCGCAACGCGCGCGTGATGACAAGCGTATCTTTTAATTTGAAAACGGGTTCACTAGATCTGCACGAGATATAGCCTATTTATTATGATTTTTATTAGATTTTCTATATAATCATGCTATCTATCTGATTATTTAACTTTTATTGATTCGTTTTTTTAAACGATTGGCATAAAATTTGCTAATTACTTGTTTTTGGATTTAAGGATAACGAATGAAGTTTAAAGCGTTGTTTACTGCACTTGGTCTTTGCTCAGGTTTGTTTTTGACCGCGTGTAGCAGCCATTATGTTGCATCTACTCCCTCAGTTGAAGTGAAGTCAGCATTGAAACCGATCATTATTCAGGGTGCTTTACCCGTCGAGTCTGAGCAAATGGCATCTAAACTCAGTGATGTCAGTGTAGAAACCATCGGTGGCTGGAAATTCTGGAAAGGCACGTATCATGGCTATCCAGTCATTATTTCAAAAACGCGTATGGGCATGAGTAACTCTGCAGCAGCAACAGCGATTGCCATTGAACGCTTCCAGCCTGTTGCGATTATCAACCAAGGAACATCGGGCGGTCATGATCCAAAATTGAATGTTTACGATATTGTGCTGGGTCAATACACCACCAATATTGGTGCATTTAAAACACCGCACCAGCCTGTCGGTGGTGGATCGGATGCACTCAAATGGAATGAAGCATTTGATGTACTACCAAAAGATGAATCCGACCCAGAGCCAATTGCAATTCGTAAATTTCAAGCCGATGCCGGTTTACTTGCCGCTGCACAGCGCGTGAAATCGAGCTATAACAAAGGTAAGGTGGTTGAAGGAACCATTGGTTCTGCGGATGTTTGGAATAACGAACTAGATCGCATCAAATTCTTTAATACCCGTTACGGTACGTCGGTAGAGGAAATGGAAGCGGCATCGGTTGCGCAAATTGCCAGTCAGTTTAATGTGCCATTTATCGGTATTCGCGTGGTGTCAAACAACATTACCAACAACGGCAAGTATGATGGCGGTACAGGTGAGGCGTGTCAGGAATACGTTTTGCATGTGGCCGAAGAATACATGAAAGGCTTAAAAGCAAAATAAGCCGAGCTCACAACAAGGCCGAACTTTAGTTCGGCTTTTTGTTTGGTCTGTTTTTCCAGTGATGAATCACACTCCAACGCCAAAATAAATTGGTCACCGCCGATAAAACAATGGCAACCACTAAGGCTTCAATGATCAGCCCGGAAAGTAAAATTTTGGCGAGGGTTAAATCAATATGTGCGTGTCCGAAGTTTCTCACCCAGTTCGAAATTTGATGTAAGACACCGAGCAGCATTTCTTTATTGATCATCTGCACATGATAAATTTTTGTGCCAATCCAGAAGCCGATATACAGAATCGGTACTAACGTAAGTGGATTACTTAACCATGCCAAAACCAGCCCAATCGGAAGATTCACTTCAAACATCAGGACAGCAGCAACAATAAACAAGCTGTGAAACGGAATAGGCAGCAGGCCAAAGAATGTCCCTATAAATACAGCACGGGTAATCGATTTTCGATTGATATACCACAGCAAAGGATTGAGCGATCGTTTACCAAAAAATCGCATCAATTTCAGATTAGCGACCTTTTCAGATGAAGGAAGCCAAGATTGGAAGAACTGCTTTGCCATAGACATAATATCATTCAATACGCAATACCACGGTATGCCGCATTGTCGCGATCATCCGGTGCATCAGGACATGACCTATAGTGCTGAGGAAAACTTAGATAAAACTTAAAGCTTTGAAAAAGAGAGAATTGATTGCAATACAAACAACCAAGTGTCGCGACATAACGGTACGCCTTTTGCAGCGAAGTGTCAAATTGTGGCGCAAGATAGCAAAATTGAATAAAAAGATTGAGATAGATCACACAAGTCATAATTATATACACTTTTAAAGTGACTGCTGCGTCTTATTGATTTATAGCTTATAAACCCCTGTAAAGTATTGAAAATATCCATGAGCGGCCAATATCAATCTGAGCAGTTTCAGTATATGTTTGTTGGCTGGTGCTATAGTGTTTTTCGTCTGGTTTGATACAGGGTGAGGTCATCGGATGATTTCATGGTTTTTTGTGGGACTGGTTGCTGCCATTTTGCTAACACCAGGCCCAACCAATACATTGCTGGCATCGTCTGGTATTCAGGTCGGGGTGCGTGCATCTTTAAAGCTGATTCCTGCTGAAGTCACGGGATATATTATTTCGATCTCGTTTTGGGGATTACTGATTGGTTTAATTTCCCAGCATTTTGCTTTACTGCCGACCATTTTGAAGTTGCTTAGTGCATTTTACATTTTGTACTTGGCCATCAAGCTGTGGCGTACAGCCGATCATCAGCAAAATTTGTCTCAACCTACGATTCGTTTTACCGAACTCCTTTGTGCCACCATTTTAAATCCGAAAGGTTTATTGTTTGCCTCTGCCATTTTCCCACAGGCTGCGTGGTCCAATATGCATTTGTACGGTCTACATATGGCTGTATTTCTCATGCTGATTATCCCGATTGCAACTTTCTGGATTGTCGTTGGGGCGTTGCTGGCAAAAAATCGGACACGCTGGTTTAATCCATCGAACCTACAACGCACTGCATCACTGATTTTGGTGAGTTTCTCCATACCACTGAGTTATTCTGCCTTTTTAAAATTTTAAAGCGTGTGCGGTGTTCGCAAGCCGCAACGTTTATGGTGTTGTAAATTGAAGCGTAAAAAGCCGTATTCGCTTACGCTTGTCGGAAATGTTTTTTTTTACATGTTTTTTTTTGCATTTGTTTAAACAATACGCATAATAGAAAGTGAGTCAGGGTTGGCAAAATTGCTAGCCCGTGTGGCAGGCGGGACGCTTTTCACAGCAGATAAAATCAAGAAAAATAAAATATGGTGCGGAGCATCGTATAACAGGATGGTCATGATGACGACAGGACATTCTACAGTCAACGTTCAACTCGCAGTGCTACTTTTGAGTCTAGGCCTAGGCCTCGCTCATTCAGCTTTTGCCTTGGAAGCATTGTCAGATGAAAGCTTGAGTCAGCAAACTGGTGAAGGGATTGCGATCTTGCCCGAAAACGTCAAAATGGTGTTTCAAAAGGCAGAAGACAATTTAAGTACAGCACAAAATAAAGCCCGTGTGGCAGATCGAAGTTTTGATACCGGTCTGATTCGTGTGATTCCTGTCGGCCCATTGTCTGCAACGGCCACTGCCGCAGGTGCAAAAAAAGCCGATCTGTATCTTTACGGTTTGGCACTCTCTAAAAGCGACAGCGATGTCAACTCACGCTTTAGCAATACTGGACTCAATCTCGGTACTGAATCTAACCCGTGGGTTTTAAATGTATTACCTGTCAATACTTTTGATTTTGCAGGGAATCTCCAAAATTTAAGTTACTTAAGCCTTGAGGCTCCTTTACTGCGGGCAGATGGCACAGTCGGCACAGACCCTGCCAAATTGGGCTTATGGGGCGATATCTTTTCGCGTAACTCGACCACCAGCATCACCGTGAACCCTGTAACTGGCGCACCAACCACTTTAGGTGGACTTGAACAGCGCTTACGTGTGCAAATGGTGCTCAATGGTCTAAATTTAAACGGCTCGAACTTTAAGCTGTTTCAAACTTTAGGCAATGCGCAGGCATCAGGGCTACCAGCTTCATATAATCAAACACTCGGTTTGGCGGCGTTGATTCGTTTAAATACCGATTACAATGCGGGTACGCGTACCACAGCAGATGCGAGTCGCGTGCTGAGAATCAGCTCGGCTGAAGCCACTACAGATACCAGTAGCTGTACCAGTACCGGAACTTGCTTAAATACACCGGCCATTACTGGCGGCGGCGCACCAAGTTTTAATGCTCAAGAGGGCTTATACATTTATAGCCCAAATATCAATCTGGTTTTGGGTAATGTTTATCAGCCGCTTATTTTTAATACCGACGGCACCAATTTTTCTTTGGAGCTGACCCGTATTCCAAACGTGGCCAGTATTTATCAGCAAATTTATACCGATTACTCGGGTACCAACTCAGCTTATAAGGGTTCGACCTGTAACGTGCAAAGCTGTGGCACGGCCTCCACCATTGCTGGGGTGAATTATCAAGGCACAACCGCTACACACAGTAGTATCAGTATTGGAACAGTCGGAATCGGAAGCGGCAACTTACTAAATGCGGTAAATACCAGCTCGGCTGTAGGGGTCACTTTTAAAGATCCATCTGGCAATGCGGTGAATTTAGGTTCGGCAGCAATTGATGGCCTGATGATTCAGCATTTTAAAATTTCGACCACCGGACTTTGAAGGAGCGTATCAGTATGAAAATTCATCGTCTCGGTTTAATGGGCGTACTACTGATCAACAGCATGGTATATGCCGATCCATCAGGTTTAAGAGCATTGAGCAATCAGGAGCTAAGTCAGGTTCAGGGCCAAGGCGGGGCCGATTTAAGCCTATCTTTGTCACTCAATCAGGCCGTTCCGACAGGTAGCGGTTTGTCTAATACCTATGCCTGCGCCAATGGCGCAAATCAGTATTGTCGTTTGGCGTTGGCATTTAATAATCGTCAGGATCAAAACGGCAATTTATATTGGCTGGTCTTTAAAAAAATTCAGGGCACTTTGGCGATTGATAAGTTTCAGCTCGATGGCACAACGGTGACGGTGAATACCAATCAATATCGCTCTGCGCTCAAACTGACTTTTTTAGATGAATATCCGATCCAGATTCGTAATCTGGGTTTTGAGGCACTTTCGATTGAAACCGATACAGGAACAGCAGACAGCCAAAAAGGGTATTTAAGTACCTTTGTGCCGTCTACTTATACTGGTTTTGACCAAGGATTGGAGCGTGGTTTTGTGGGGGTGAACATCAATGCGAATCTGGCATTGTCAGGTTCGGTTAAGGTGTTTAGCTGTAACGGTTCAGCGACCTCACGGTGTTAAAGGGACAGATAAATGAATAAAAATAAAACGCGTTTAACTGTGCTGATGCTGAGTATTTTAACTGCACAATATACCGTTGCAATGGAAGCACTCTCAGATCAAAACCTCAGAGAAGTATCGGGTAAAGATGGCCTGACCGTGCAACTTCAAACCGATAAAGTCACAGCCAACCAGATTAACTGGAAAGACAATACCACGTTTGCAGATGGCAGTTCTGGCAACTTAAATTTGTCTTTAAATAATTTGGCGATTACACAACTGGGCAGTCAGGCTGTAGGTGGTACCATCAAATTCGATGTAGGTACAACCTCCACCAATAAAGCCGGAATTCGCCTCGAAGCTGCGCTCAATCCATCGCAAATACATATTGCCGATATCAAAGTTTGCTCCGATGTTGCCAATACAGCCAATTGCTCCGATGCCAGCAGTCAAAGCTTGGGGGCGCTGACGATTAAAGATCGGGACGGCACTAAATTTTTACTACAAACCGCGAATGGGCTGTTCAATGCGCAAGAGCTGGGTTATCTGGAATTTGGTCTGCAAAATGCCAATATTTTTTATAGTTTAAAAAATAGCGCTGCGGTGAACCAACTGGTTTTAAAAGATTTCAATTTTAATTTTAAAGGCTCGGGTTATATGTATCTCGATCCTGTCAAAGGCTTTGTGCTTTCAACCAACGCGCAAGGCACAACAGGTTCAACCAATCAGATCACGCTAGACCGTGTAGCCGATTTGGACAATGCAGGCAAAACCAAACCGGGTTTCAACGTCGACTTGCGTTATAAAGCCAATGTAGGCGCAGACCCAGCAGCGTATGCCACGCAAAATGATGACAGCACAGTTAAACCGATTTTGCGTTTGGGGGCATCGGGTGCACTGCGTGATGCAGAGATTTCTGTCAATGCGGCACGACCAACTTTAGGTGGGGCACAAATTGGTGCTGCAACTGCCAGCTCAGATATGACCGGATCGACCGGCGTGCATGTGGCCATGAAAGCCAGTTTTACGCCAGATGTGAAAGACAGTAACGGACAAGTCACCGCACAGGGCACACGGCTTGAGCTTGGGGGCACCGGAAAAAACAGCTATGCCATCGAATTTGGGAACCTCACGCCGTTACAGATCCGTCAGGGGATTGCCGCAGGCTCGAGCAATCTGGCACTGAATCAGAATTTGGCACAAATCAATTTTGGTGATTTATATATCAATGCCGTGAAAACCCAATCGATGGAATTTCAGATTAGTTCCACCATAGCGGCGCTGTTGGGTCGTCAGGCTGGGATTTATCGGCATAATCTGTATGAGTCGAGTATCACATCGAATCCCAATATCTTAAGTTTGGCCATTCGGGGTATGGAGTTTCAAGCCATCGCGCGCAGTGCGCGCTTTATTGCCGACAATAGCAACGACAGTGCTAATCAAATCAATAATCAAACCGCGACATGGGGCTTAGGTTTGCCCATTTATAACTTAAATGCAAACTTAGGCATCTACGGCACCACTTATGGCACAAATAAAGATAAGCAAGGCATTGGTTTTGGTTTAGCTTTATCTACTCAAGGGCGTAATACTGATGGTAGTAAAACCACATCGGTGATGTTGATTGATGGTGCTAAAAATGCGAACAGTGGTGAAGAAGTTAACTACTATGCTGGTTTGCGCAATATTGATTTGTTTCTAGATACCAACGGAAGTATTGGCTTTGAGCAAAATGGTATCGCGCTTGATTTAACGAAACTTATTATTGCCTTAAATGCCGAACTGGCTTTAGGGCAATTGCCGGGTAGCCGTTATAATATTGCCGCATGTAATACCAGTACATCGGCCGCTTGCTTTGTGCCTTCAAATAATTTCACCCAAAACTCAGATGTGCTTTTTGCAATTGGATTGCGTCTGGATGGAACCGCCTCGTTAATGCTCATTCCGGGCGCCGCCTCAGATCTGACCTTAAAAGGAAATGTGAATTTACTGGCTTCAGCCAGTAACGAAAATCGCAATTACATCCATATTGTTGATCCAAGTACGAATGCGGCACTGGGTCTGGATAAAATCTCGGGAAATTTGAATCTAAATACGAATCTGAAACTCACCAAAGATACGTTTGTGGTGGCTAATCAAGTGGATCTCAATCCATCTCAAACACCATCCCAGGTGCTCAAAGCCAATCTTAATTTTTATCCGACGGCTGCCTCCACCGGTCAGCAACTTGGACAAATGGTGATTACGGGCGGAACCATTCGTAGCAGTATTGGGATTACACCACGGTAATCAAGGAAGATCATGATGAAACAGCTAAAAGCCATCTTACTGACAGCCGCGGGACTATGTTTGACGCAGGCTGCATTTGCAGATCGTTTGACCTCTTTAGATGATCAGCAAATGTCTGAAGTCACTGGACAGGCATTGCTTAATTTAAACTATGTTGCACCTGGCGGATCTAATCCCAACGGAAACATGGGGTTTTATCGATTGGGATTAGAAGCTCAACTTGAACTCAATGCCAATATTAAGAAATTGCAATTGGGCTGTGGTGGTGTAAAAGGAACTGGATGTGATATTGATATTGATAATATCGCGCTGACCGGAATCACCAGCTCAACCGCGCAAGGGGCCGGAGTAGGGACAGACTTCAAACTCACCAATCCCTTTATTGAGTTTGCGATTCAAAATCCAGACTCTGCTGCCACACAAACCATTACAGGATTTCGTTTAGGTGCACTCTCAGCGCTGGGGATTATGAATATTGGCTCAAATGGTGACTTAAATACGCTTGCTGATGATACTGGAATCAACTCATTAAGCGGAGATATTGGTGTACGTGTAACCAATGCAAATTTAACGAATGTGCATGCTTGTACTTTAGGAGTAAGTTCTTCGGGAAATTCATGTAATGGTGGAAATCTGCCATTAATACAACTAAATGGAACGGCAAAAGTAGATGATTATAGTACAACATTAATCAATAACCGAAATTCAACTTTTAGTTTAACCAAACTGACGGCTCAGGCTTCAGCATCTTTGCTTGGCTTAAAATTAACCAATGTGAATATGAATGATATTCCCTATAGAACAGTACACCAGCTACTGGTGGCTGATACGGATTCAAATGGGAATTTGATCGCGACCAGTAATGCTTATATTTCCTCGCAAAGTAAAGATATACGTTGGCAAAATGTCAGTGACCAAACATGGAGTAATAATGCAGCACAGAAAGGTTGGTGGATCTCGATTCCACAAACTCAATTTAATAATTTGAATATCACTCAAGATGTCTATTTAAATGCACTTGGTGCTGTTTCTGGCGCTCTTTTAGGAACACCGGTGAATTTGGCGCCTGTCGATTTGGGTCAAATGCCGATTAGTAACTGTTATGGAAATTTGAAGTTTTGTTAGTCAATTCATAAAAAAAGCAGGTATCAAACCTGCTTTTTTAATTTGAGTCGCTTATTTAAGTTTTGCCATGAGCTCGTCTTTGGTTAAGTTAACAGACTCAGCATCGGTACGGCCTTTATATTCAAAGGTTCCTGCATCCAAGCCTTTTTCACCAATTACAATACGATGTGGAATACCGGTTAACTCCAGATCAGAGAATTTCACGCCTGGACGTTCATTACGATCATCAAGCAAAACATCATACCCTTGCGCTTGCAATTCTGCATACAGTGCTTCGGCAGCTTCAAGCGTTTTTGGTGATTTATGCGCATTCATTGGTACAATGGCAATTTCAAACGGCGCAATAGCAGAAGGCCAGATAATGCCTTTGTCGTCGTAATTTTGCTCAATCGCAGAAGCGACAACACGAGTGACGCCAATACCATAACAGCCCATTGTTACCACCAATGGCTTACCGTCATCACCCAACACGGTACAGTTCAGCGCTTCAGAATACTTCTGACCTAACTGGAAGATGTGCCCGACTTCAATGCCACGTTTGATTTGTAGTACACCTTGACCATCTGGAGATGGATCACCATCCACGACATTACGAAGGTCATAAACCTCGGTATAAGTTGCATCACGCTCCCAGTTTACACCAGTGGCATGTTTGTCGGCTTCGTTGGCACCTGCAATAAAATCTGACAGGACTGACGCTGCGCGATCAACAATCACGGTCAGGCCTTTTTCAAGCAATCCTTGTGGGCCAACATAACCTGCAGTCAAACCAAGTTGTTGTAATTGTGCCTCAGTTGCAAACGTCAGCGGTGCTGCAATAAGCGGATGATGCTCTGCCTTGATTTCGTTGAGTTCGTGATCGCCACGCAAAAATAGCGCAATCACAGGGACATCGCCTTTTTCATCGGCATTGCCTTGCACCAGCAACGCTTTTACAGATTGTTTCGGATCAGCGTTTAAGAAGGCACAAACATCTGCAATGGTTTTCTGATTTGGTGTTTCTACAATGCTCAAGGCTTGAGTAGGAGCGGCACGCTCACCCACCAAAATCGCCTCTGCCTTTTCTACATTGGCTGCATAATCAGATTCGCTCGAAAATACGATATCGTCTTCACCGCTATCGGCAAGCACATGGAACTCATGCGAGCCTGAACCGCCAATCGAGCCTGTATCGGCCTGCACAGGGCGGAAATCTAAACCTAAACGGGTAAAGATACGGCAGTAGGTGTCGTACATGTTGTCGTAGGTTTCTTGCAATGAAGCTTGATCGACATGAAACGAGTACGCATCTTTCATGATAAATTCGCGTGAACGCATCACACCAAAGCGTGGACGAATTTCGTCACGGAATTTGGTCTGAATCTGATAAAAGTTCATTGGCAATTGCTTATAACTTTTCAGTTCAGTGCGAGCCAAGTCGGTAATGACTTCTTCATGAGTTGGCCCAAGTACAAAGGGATTATCATGACGATCGTTAAAACGTAAAAGCTCGGGGCCGTATTGCACGTAACGGCCTGACTCTTCCCACAAGCTCGCAGGTTGAGTGACAGGCATAAAGACTTCAAGCGCGCCTGAACGATTCATTTCTTCACGCACAATCGCTTCTACTTTATTTAATACGCGTACGCCCATCGGCAACCAAGTATATAAACCTGAAGCCAATTTACGAATCATCCCGGCTCGAAGCATGAGCTGATGCGAAATCACTTCGGCATCGTTTGGGGTTTCTCTTAACGTTGCAAATAAAAAGCGGCTTGCGCGCATGGAAACAGTCCTAAAAATGGGCTCTTAAACAGAGCACGATAAAAACACCAGATTATAATAAAAAATGAGATGAAGATTTCACCTCATTTCGTAAAAAACAGATTATGACATTAATTTGCGGCTTTGGCGTAACAAGAAATTTTTCAAATCATCCAAATAGGTGAAAATCACGGGCACCACTACCAAGGTGAGTAGGGTCGAGGTGATCACGCCACCAATCACCGCATGCGCCATAGGAGCACTTTGTTCGCCGCCTTCACCCAATCCCAATGCCAGTGGCACCATACCCATCACCATCGCACTGGTGGTCATTAAAATGGGACGCAAGCGCGTCTTGCCTGCCTGTAAAATTGCATCAAAACGGGTTTCACCACGCTCCATGGCTTTTTTAATGAAATCAATCAGCAAGATCGCATTCTTGGTGACCAGCCCCATCAGCATAATGATTCCGATAATTGAAAACAGGTTTAAGGTACTGTTAAATAAAAACAGCGCAAGAAAGACCCCAATCAATGACAGTGGCAATGAGGCCATAATGGCCGCCGGATGGATAAAGCTGTTGAACTGCGAGCCGAGTACAATATAAATAAAAATGATCGACAAGCTAATTGCAGTCAGCGCATATCCTGCCGACTCGGCCATATCGGCATTGGCACCTTGCGTATCGAAGCTATAGCCGGCTGGCAATTTAAAGTTCTGTTGCAGTTGCTGGATATCTTTACCAATATCTCCCGATGGTCGTCCTGAGGTATTGGCCTCGACCAGTACTTCACGTGACAAGTCGCGGCGATTAATTTGTGCGGCACCGAGGGTTTGCTCAAACGAAGCAACAGATGCCAGTGGAATCAGCACAGGCTGATTGTTGGCGTCGGTTTTATTCGAGCTTAAATACAGATTTTCCAGATCGCTTGGGCGTGCACGATTGGCTTCGGCCAGTCGTAAATTCACATCGTAAGTTTCGCCTCGCTCATCTTCCCATGTGGTGACATTCTCACCTGCAATTAAGGGGCGCAGTGCGCTCGCGATCTGATTGACCGAAAGCCCTAAATCACTTGCCAGTACCCGATTGATCTGAATAGACAACGTTGGTTTAGGTGCTTTAAGTGAACTTTCCAGATCGACCACGCCATTGATTTTCTTCATTTCAACCATAAACCGATCTGAGATACGCTGTAACTCGTCCAGATCTGGGCCTTTAATTGAAATCATGATGGGCTTTTGTCCGCCCGAAACCGTTTCATCGGCAGAAGCCACGGAGGTCACGGTAATGCCTGCGACCGACTGTAAGCGTTTGCGAAAGATGTTGTTGATTTCGGTCAGGCTTTGCTGACGTTGCTGCCGTGGCGTCACCGTGACGCGAAGCGTTGCATGGTTTTTACCCCGATCGGTGACGCCATTAATCACGCCGTAGGTCGATTTTACAAAGCCAAACGTATTGACGATTTTTGTGACCTGATCCAGCTTGGCCTGTGTATATTCTAAAGAGGCATCGACAGGCGTTTCAAACTTGATTCGCACTTCACCTTTGTCGGGCGTGGGTACAAATTCGGTACCAATCAGCTTGGACAAGCCCAGCGCTCCGACCAGAGAAGCAATTGCGATCAGGAGGGTGATTAGACGAAAACGCAGTGCAAGCTTGAGAACACGCTCATAAACATGGGTAAGTTTATCGAGTTCTTTAGAAATCCAGTTAAAAAAGCGTTTGATTCGGCCTGGTGGGCGGTTACGCGGTTTTTCTTTCCAGTGTGCAGAGAGCATCGGATCGAGAGTAAAACTGACAAACATCGAGATCAGAACCGCGGTGCTGACCGTCACGCCAAATTGATAAAAGAAACGTCCGATAATACCGCCCATAAATGCCACAGGTAAAAACACGGCCACAATCGTGAGTGTGGTGGCCAGTACGGCCAGCCCAATTTCTTTTGTACCATCTAATGCCGCGGTAACATGGTCTTTACCCATTTCGGCATGGCGTACAATATTTTCCCGAACCACAATGGCATCGTCAATCAGCAAGCCAATACACAAGGACAAGGCCAGCAAGGTCATCATGTTGATGCTAAAACCAAATGCCCAGATAAAGGTGAGGGTACCCAGTAAGGCAATCGGAAGTGTTAAACCTGTAATAACGGTGGAGCGAAAAGAACCTAAAAACAGCAATACAATCAAAACTGCCAGTAAGGCACCTTCGATGATGGTACGTGCAACGTCCTTAATTGAAGCGCGGATACTTTTTGAAGTATCGACAACCACATGCAAACTTGCGCCTTTGGGAAGCTGTGCCTTGATTTTATCGAGCACTTTGTAGGTGTTATCGACCACCTGAATCACGTTTGCATCTGAGCTTCTTAAAATATCTACCGAAACAGCAGTTTTACCGTTTTGAAAGGCGCCAGTTTCCAGCTCTGCCTGTGTGTCTTCAACCTCAGCAATTTGCTTTAAATAAATCGGTACGCCGTTTTTATTGGCGACCACCAAATTACCAAAGCCATAGGGCTGAATCACTTTGGACTGAATCTCAATGACCAGTTCCTGATTCGGCTGCTTTAAACTGCCGCCCGGAATTTCTACATTTTCATTTTTAAGGGTGTTGATGACCTGATCAATCCCAATCGCGTAGCTTTGCATTTTTTGCGGATTGACCACAATGCGTACTTGGCGTTTGGCGTCGCCTAGCAGACTGACTGTACCGACGCCCGGAATGGTGCGTAACTGCGGTAAAATCCGCTGATCGATGTAAGAGCTAAAATCACGAAGTGACATTGAGTTGGTTTCAAAGACCACCGACATAATCGCGCTGCTGGCTGGATCATAGCGTTCGACCACCGGGTCTTCAATTTCGTCACGAAAATTAGCTTTTGCCACCGCAATTTTATCGCGCACATCTTGCGCTGCAACGCTCGATGCCACATCCAGATTGAACTCTGCCACAATCATGGATAATCCCTCACTCGATTGCGAGGTGATCTGTTTTAAGCCCGAAATGGTATTGATCTGGTCTTCAAGTTTTTTGGTAATTTCAGATTCAACTGCTTCAGGAGAGGCGCCGGGGTAGTTGGTATATACCACCACAAACGGGAAATCGACATCGGGAAATTCTTCTACTCCCATTCGTTGCCACGAAGCCAGCCCTAATACCATCAGACTGAGCATCATCATAATGGTAAAGACGGGATATTTGACGCTGATTCGGGTTAACCACATAGACTCAATCCTGATGTTAATTGCCAGAAATGCGCACGGCCTTGTTGTCATCGCTATTTTCAAATGCGATTCGGCTCACGCGATCTCCCGGTTGTAATCCCTGAACGATGGCAACATCATCAGTGAAGCGTTTTTCTAAAAGTTTAATGGCCACTTTATGCAGCTTTTGCTGACGAACCACCCAGACATATGGCTGTTGATCCATACTCTGAATACTATTGAGTGGAATAATCTGCCCCGATATCTGATCCTGGCTATAAATAAAACCTTCTACAAATGCACCAATACTGAGTGAGCGAATCGGGCTGCTCGGTTGTGCAAAAAATTCGATTTGACGACTGACCTGATCGGCCACAGGCGAAATTCGGCTTAAACGTGCCTCTTGCACCGTGCGCTCACCTTGAATGTTAAAGCTTATTTTTTTCCCTACGGCCAATGCGGATTGTTGTTCGATTGGCAATTTTCCTTGAATTTCTAACTGAGCTGGATCGACAATTTCAAACAGCGTACTGCCCGCCGCAACGGTTTGACCTGGTTCTACTTGACGCTTGGTAATCACCCCGGAAAGCGGGCTGCGAATGGTGCCATCTAAATTGGCTTTTTCGGCGATATCGACATTGGCACGCTGTGCATTCACCGTCTCTAATTGTGCTTTGTAATCAACTTCACTTTGTTCGTATTCCACGCGTGAAATAAAACCTTGATCAAGCAGACGCTTTTTTCGTTGCATCAGATTTTTGGCCAAATCTGCTTGTGCCCGAGCCGACGCAAGATTGGCACGTGCTTGGGAAAGCCGTGCCGCATTGTCCTGATTGTCAAGACGCACCAATATCTGCCCTTTAGTCACCGACTGTCCAACATTCACATTGACCTGTGTGGCGGTTGCGGTCACTTGTGCCTGTACCGAACTTTGATTGACAGCCCGAATGGTGCCGATAAATGCCGTTTTCTGTTCGATTTGACCGGATTTGACCGCCACCAGATCGGCACCAATTAACTCAATTGCTGCGGTATTGGCTGATTGCTGTGAGCTTTCGGCGGCATCTTTTTGACTGCATGCTGCGACCATTAAACTCATACTGAGTATGGTCGCTTTCGAAAGAACCAGAAGGGTGCTACGCATGCAGTGTTATCCTTTAAATAATGTGATGTTGTGTCGACTTTGCCACCAATTATAACGGTTATTCCATTTTTTTTAAGCGTGCAATCACATCTGCATAATGGATTTGAGTGCTGTTATAGTTGTCTTGCATTTGCTTCAGCATCGCTTTGCTGGCAAGGATCTGTTGTTGGTTTTGTAACATGTGTTCGCGTACCGATACCGGTATGTTTTGCCCTTTTCTTATATATTGATTTTCCTGATTTTTATACATCACTCGATCATTTTGTTGCTGTTTGAGCTGTTCTTGCTGAAATGCGATCTGTTTTTTGATGCTATTTAAAAATTCATCGCGTTTCATGGTGGCAATTTTACTGTTGCCATAGGCACGTTTGAGTTTGAGATCATATTGTTGTTGTCGTGCTTGTGATTCATATCTGGCTTGAGTTTTGGCGTCTCGGTCGCCATTCCATGCGGGCGTCTTCGCAATCACTTGCATATTTTGATCGAGCGACTCATATCCATAGCGAATATGTGCTGGCGTTACGTTGGCGCTGATATTGGCAGTGCCACGCGAATCATAATAGCGATACCATTTGGCATGAATCTCGCCTGCACATCCAAGCAGATAGAAGAACATGAGTAAAATGAATAACGTTACTTGTTTACCCAACTGAAAGGGCCGTCGCTGCACAGCAGGCGCAAATTCTATGGATTGAACCATGTGCTTCTCCCCAATAAAATTAGATTAATTTTTTTTGAATCATAATCTTGGTATATTAAGATGGATTTATACGCTGTAAATCCACGGGTTTTATCGTTTTAGTTTAGCGTAAATTGAGATAAATGAAAAAAAGATGTTCCAGTGGATGAATTGAAAACAAGACTTTAACTATGTAAAAATGCCATGACACTTGATAACAGATTAGTTTGCCTGAATTGGGCATTTGAAAAGGACGAATGAATGGAAGATGCACCCAAAGCAATTAAAATTATGGTGATTGATGATTCAAAAACCATTCGTCGTACTGCTGAAACGCTGCTGCAAAAAGAAGGCTATACCGTGGTCACGGCGACAGACGGCTTTGAAGCATTATCAAAAATAGCACAGACCAATCCTGATATTATTTTTGTGGATATTATGATGCCACGCCTAGATGGATATCAAACCTGTGCGCTGATTAAAAATTCACAAAATTACCAGCATATTCCCGTAATTATGCTTTCAAGTAAAGATGGATTATTTGATCAGGCCAAAGGGCGTATCGTGGGCTCCGATGAATACCTGATCAAGCCATTTAGTAAAGATGAATTGTTAAGCGCAATTCGTAATCATGTCAGTGTTTAATTCCAATAAATAAATTTGAGGTCATTATGGCGCGTATATTGATCGTTGATGATTCACCCACCGAGACGTATCGGTTTCGTGAAATATTGACCCGACACGGTTATCAAGTGCTTGAAGCCACCAATGGTGCAGATGGTGTGACGCTGGCTCAGGCCGAACAGCCGAATCTGGTGCTGATGGATGTAGTAATGCCGGGTGTGAATGGTTTTCAAGCCACCCGTCAGATCTGCCGTGGCGAAAGCACCAAGCATATTCCAGTGGTGATTGTCAGTACCAAAGATCAGGCCACAGACCGAATTTGGGGTAAGCGCCAGGGCGCCAAAGAGTATTTGACCAAACCCATAGATGAAAATCAGCTGATCGATGTAATTCAGCAATATATTCTGTCAGATTCATAACATGGCTCAGAACAGCGATACACATTTGGCGGCATATACGCCAGATGATTTGAGCGCACAGCATGAGTCGATTGAGCAGGCAGAACGCTGGACAGGTATCGCATTTGAATTGATGGGACATTATTTCGTTGCGCCATTAGGGGAAGTCACTGAAGTCATTCATCCGCCAAGTTATACCCGTGTTCCCAATACACAGCCTTGGCTAAAAGGTTTGGCAAATATTCGCGGGCGATTGCTGGCCGTATCGAGTTTGTCTGAGTTTATTTCTAAACAGAATTATCAGGAACACACACAACATAAAGTGATGTGTATCAGCCACAATCAACATTATATCGGGCTGATTGTCGATCAGGTATTTGGTGTACAGCATTTTAATAAAACGCATTATTTTTCGCATCAGCATGATCTTGGCATGATGTTTCAGCCGTATTGTCGCGGCTATTTTCAACAGTATCAGCAGCGCTGGCATATTTTTTTATTGAGTCAATTATTAGGCAATTACGATTTTATGAATGCCTCGCAGCACCATTAAAAATAAATTTTAAACGGTGTTGTGATCATGAGGGGTGGGGATATGACGTGGATCGCAAGCGTCAAAAACAGACGTATTGAGTCAGATCACCACCGATGGAGTGGATGGTTTAAAGCAGATCATTTTTCCAATCGGTTTGAATCGCCGCAGCAGTTACAGCGTTTGCTCCTGCTTATGCTGTTGATGACGACGATTCTACTCGTTTCGAGCATTTTTCTGATTCAGCACATGCAAAAACGGCATCATGTCGATCAAAAAATGATGGCATTGACCATACTCAATCAGCAGTTTATGTCTGAATCACTGGAAATTTTACGGTCAGATTCACTGCAAAACCGTAAAAATTTAAGCGCGACGCATCAGCAGTTTCAAAACGATCTCGCAGAGATTGCATCAGATACCTCGGCTTATCAGCGTGTCATGACCGATTGGCAGGCATTGTCACACAGTATTGAGCGGATTCAAGCCGATCCTGATCTTGCCAGACAAGTTCAGTTTTTACATTTATCGATGCAGCTTTCGATGCCCGAAATACAATCGAATTATGCGCAGCTAATCGAGTTATTGCAGCATCAACCTGCTGATATCGGGCATTTAAAACTGGCCCAGCAACAAGAGCAGAGCGCATCACAGCTTTTAAAATGGGGACATTCTCCCATTTTACCTGAGCAGGCCACACCGCAAACGGTGCATGATTTTATTGAAGATACCCAGCAGTTTAGAGCTGGCATTCTGCGACAGCTTCTTGGCGATCCCGTGCAGGGCTTAAATGCTGTGCAAGATCCGCTACAGCGAGCTTTGCTGCAAGATATTCAACTTGAATTTGATAGCGCATTACAGCCTAAAATTGAGCGCGTTTTATTGCAACCTGATCAGGTGGAGCAGCTTTGGCAGGCTTATTGGCAGTTACCCAAACAATCTGAGCAATTATTACAGTCGCTAGATCGCTTGGCAAAAAGTCAAAACAATATGTTTGCCATACTCTTGACCAGTGTGGTTGTGATTGCATTACTCGGATTGGCTTACGCGACTTGGCAGTTGATGCGTTTATCGATGCGAAAGGTTGCTGATACAGCACAGCAGCTCGAAAGTGCTTATGAAACCAGTCAGCATCAGCACGCAATCTTGCGCTTACTCAATGAGATCAGTGATTTCGCCGAGGGTGATTTAAGGCGGCCAGCGACTGTTTCAGAGGATTTTACCGGTACAATTGCAGATGCCCTGAACCTGATGTTGCAGCAGTACCGACACTTAATTGATTCGGTACAACGGTCTGTAACGGAGCTAGATCAGGCACGTCTCACCTTACTACACGCAGAACAGATCGCAACGCACCTTACGCATCACGCGCAACACAGCGGTCAAACAGAAACAACAGAAATGAGTGGTTCTGATACCAAAGGGCAGCAGCTCGGATTGTATCTTCAGCAGTTGAATGCGATCATTAAAGAATTAGAGCTGGCAATTTCTGGTTATCAACTAGAGATGACCAAATAAAAAAGAATTGATTAAGGGGATCAAAACAGCGCATGAAGATTGGGGTTGCTGAGCACAGCATTCGGATATGGACACCGCATTAAATACGCGTCTGGCGGCGCTGACCTTGCCTGAAGATCAATATCTGGATCAGGATCAGGAGATTCTTGACGTTTTTATTGAAGAGCTCGAAGAGGTGTTTAGTGCATTGGAGCGCCTGATTCAGGCTTGGCATACGACGCCTGACCATCAAGCCTTGTTGCAAGAAATCTGTCGGCATTTTAATAATTTAAAAGGTACGGGCCGGATGGTGGGGGCCAATGCATCGAGTGAAATTGCATGGATGGTGGAGGAAACCCTGACACGAATTCTCAACTCAATTTTACCTACTACACTTCCGATTCAGCAGTATGTGGCTCAGGTTTATCGGCTTTATCGAGATGAACTGATTGAGGATTTTAAACAACGCCAGCCACATCGTGTCGATTTACGGCCCTATGCATTTATTGGGTCACAGTTACAACTCAATCTCGAGATCGAACCTGCGCTGATGACTCTGCTCATGAGAGCATCTCAGACAGCTGATGAATTGGAACTCGCGCCAACTAACAGCGTCAAACTAAATGAATCTATTGTCATTTTTCTAGAAGAAATCTCGGTTTATGTTGCAGATATCCATCATTTTTTAGCAAACTCAGCCCCTTCGGATGATGACTTTAACCGACTGTTACGTGCCTTGCATACCATACGTGGTAGCTCATCCATGGCCTGTATCGATGCGATTTTTGATGCCAGTACAGCACTTGAAAGCACAATCAAGCAGAGATTACTCAAGCATGGAGCACTACTCTCTACCGAGCAGGCTTTGCTTGGGCAGTATCTGGAATTTATTACACAGTCGGTGCACAACATTCAGCATAGCTTAGAGGCCAAGACGCTTCAACCGCTACTGAATATCTTTTTAGATCAGTATCAGCTTTATCAGCATCAGCTCGAATCGACTGCTGCATATGAGTTACAGCTCAATGGCGGTGTGGTAGCGGCCTTACTCGCACTTGAAATTGATGATTTGCTCGATGCCGAATTTGAGTTTCAAGATCGTATACGGCACCAGTCGGTCGATTATATTGTGATTTTACAGGAACAGGCCGCAAGCCTATACGCTGCGACCGATACAGACCGAACACGTGTTTTGCATATTTTTACCCAGCATTTGCAATCGGTTTATCAAGAACTCATCGGAATCACGAGTAGTGATTTTCCTCAAAGCCTATATGATGCATTCCAGCCAGTGCATACCGCATTTGTGGGGCTGTTTGATAGTTTGGCTGCGGCACAGCACATTAGTTCTTTTACACCGTATCAGGTGCTGTTTGATCAGCTCAATCAAGAAATCAAGCCATTTAAACCGCTTGATTTGGAAGAATTTGCTTCTCAAAGTGTAACGACTCAACATAGTGACATCAGTACCGATTCGGTACTTAATCTCGACATGCGACTGATGTCTTATTTGGCAGAAGATCGTCAGCTTGTGCTGGCACAGCCGTTACAGGTCGATGACAGTTTGCTGGAAATTTTCCTTGAAGAGAGTGAAGAACTACTGGCAGGCGTCGAAACCGAGCTGACGCTCTGGGCCGAAGCGCCATATAATTTAGATATCTTGCAACATCTGATCCGGTTTTTGCACACCTTAAAAGGGGGTGCCAATATGGTTCAGCTAAATCAGATCGGTTTGATTGCACATGAGCTGGAATCGATTTATCAACGTCTGATCTATCAGCAATTAGATGTCTCATTCGAACTGATCAAGATCATTCGAATTGTGCATGATGATCTGGCCGAACGGATTCAAAACCTGTATCAGCATGCAGTGGAGTTTCCGGTAAGTCATGTCTTGGATGTGCTTCAACATATCGAAGACTGGTTGCCGGCCGCATTCGCTGAAGCGGATTTTACTCAAAACCAAGTAATCGGGCAGGCTGGGTTAAAGCTTGACGATCAGATGAGCTTGGGTGAAGTACTGGCGTTCAATTCAGTACCCGCCGCCTCTGAGACTTTTCCGCAGACCTTGGTCGAAAAAATGTTTGTGGATGAAGCACAAGATTTGCTTTCACAGGCCGAACTCAATCTTCAGCAATGGATCAAGGAGCGTCATCAGCGTCATTTGCTGTTGGAGCTACAACGTATTTTTCATCGCTTAACGCGTAGTGCACGGCTGCTCGAACTCAAATATGTCATGGACATTACCACGCGACTTGAGATTACCTTTGAGCGGATGAATCTGCACAATTCTAAAACCAGCAGCTACGATCCATTACTTCTCAACGCCGTACAGTGGTTGAGACTGGCAATTTTTGATACGCGTTACGATCATTATCACGAACTTAAGCATCAACTTGAGCAGTTAGAGCTGACCCAACCTTTGTTTCCGGTACAGTTTGAACAGATTGCCGCATCATTGTCCGAATCGGGTGCGGTTAGTCCGGGTGACGGCACAGAGCCACCGTCTATGCATGGTGAGTGGGACACTTCCATTGCGGTTGATGAAAGCAATGAAATGATCCGTGTTTCGGCAGATCTGATTGACAAAATGATTGATCAGTCTGGTGAAAACGCCATCAATCGCTCCCGAATTCAGATGGATATTGCGCAGGTCGATACCGTTTTGGGTGAAATGGAACTGGCGATTCAGCGTTTATCGCGTCAGCTTAAACATCTGGATCGGGTGTTAGATACACAATCTTTACAACAGCTTTCTGGTGAACATACCGCTACGCTTGAGCCCGAACAATATTCAAATTTTTATCATTTAAGTAAATCCTTGGCAGAATCGGCATCGGATTTACTCGATTTTCGTACCAGTTTGACCGAAAAAATTCGAGATACCGAAAGTTTACTGCTCCAGCAATCGCGAATTCAGGCCGATCTGCAAGAAAATCTGATTCGTACTCGACTGGTTCCGTTTTCGCACCTTTTACCACGCTTACAACGCACCGTCCGACAAACTGCTCTGGCGCTGAATCGACCAACTCAACTGCTGGTTCACAATACAGAAGGCGAGTTAGATCGGAGTATTCTAGAGCGTTTGGTCGTACCGCTCGAACATATGCTCCGCAATGCCATCGATCATGGTATTGAAGATCAGCAAACACGACTGAGCCAAGGTAAACCATCAATCGGGACTATTGAGCTTTCTATCCGCCGTCATGGTACTGATGTGGTCTTGCAGTTAAAAGATGATGGTCGAGGCATGGACAGCAATGCAATTGCAAACAAGGCGCAGCAACTGGGCTATTTAGACCATTTTCATACTCTAGATGACGATCAAATCTTCCAGTATATCTTTTACCCGGGGTTTTCAACGGCGTCTGCAATTACCCATATTTCAGGGCGTGGTGTTGGCCTCGATATTGTGCATAACGAAATCAAGGCACTTGGAGGTAAAATCACCGTGACTGCCCAAGCGGGTATGGGAACCACATTTAGCCTGCGTGTGCCCACCACAGTAGCGGTCAGTGATGCGCTGATGGTCAAGGTACTTGATCAGCAATATGCCTTACCACTGGGTAAAATTGAGCGTATTGTGCGCTTATCGCCGCTGATTTTGGAACAATACTTTAATAGCCAGCAAGATCGTTTTGAGCTTGATAATACCCGCTACAAATTACGTTATCTGGGTGAATTTGTAAGTAATGTGGTCGAGCCAGACTGGTCAACCATTACTGGTGAGCTGGAGGTGTTGCTGATTCATTCCAGCACAGGGCCGCAGGTGGCATTGCTGGTTGATCAGGTGGTCGGATCACGTGGTCAGATTGTGGTGAAACCAATCGGGCAACAGTTTAGTCAGGTTAAAGTGGTGGCGGGCGCATCGATTTTAGGCGATGGGCAAGTCTGTTTGATCTTAGATCCGATTACCATTGCAGAACAAGTCGATCAGCAGCCACGACAATATCGCCACGATACCGACCACGAGCGCGCTGTGCGTGAAGAGCGAGCCATGATCATGGTGGTGGATGATTCAGTGACGGTTCGAAAGGTCACATCACGTTTACTCGAACGCCAAGGGTACGATGTAGTAACAGCCAAAGATGGCCAAGATGCGCTAGAGAAGCTGGAGCACATTCGTCCAGATGTCATTTTACTCGACGTTGAGATGCCGCGAATGGATGGGTTCGAATTTACCCGCCGTTTACGTCAGCACAATTTACTGCAAGCTTTACCGATTATCATGATCAGCTCACGTACGGGCGAAAAATACCGCGAGATGGCACAGCAGCTTGAGGTGAACGATTATCTGGGCAAACCTTTTCAAGAGGAACAACTGCTCGCCAAAATCCACATGCTGCTCATGCAAGCAACTAGGCAAACCGTTTTATGATCATGGCTGAAATGAAAAAGGGCTCCGAAGAGCCCTTAAATATTAAGTCAGTAAATTTTCAAGAATCTGCTCATAAATCTCGGCCAAAGGCTCCAGATCGGCGACATTGACGTGTTCGTTGATTTGATGAATAGATGCATTTAAAACACCCAGCTCAAGTACTTGCGCGCCAGTCGGTGCAATAAAACGGCCATCAGATGTACCGCCGCTGGTCGAAAGTTTGGCATCGACACCGGTAACATTTTTAATGGCAGTGGTCGCGGCATTCACCAATTCACCAACAGGAGTCAAAAATGGTAATCCTGAGTGTGTCCATGAAATATCATACTCAAGGCCATGACGCTGTAAAATTTCCAGTACACGTTCTTTAAGCTGTTCGGCAGTCACTTCAGTCGAATAACGGAAATTAAAGGTAACAGCCATCGTACCGGGCACCACATTGGTCGCACCAGTTCCCGCATGAATATTTGAAATCTGAAAAGATGTTGCCGGAAAATATTCGTTACCGTGATCCCACACAGTCTCGCAGAGTTCGTGAAGGGCAGCAGAGGCGAGATGAATCGGATTACGTGCGAGGTGAGGATAGGCCACATGACCTTGTTTGCCTTTCACTGTCAGAACGGCATTCAATGAGCCACGACGGCCATTTTTAATAATGTCACCCAACTGGCTGGTACTCGATGGTTCACCCACTAGGCACCACGTCATTTTTTCGTTACGTGCTTCGAGAGTTTCGACCACTTTTACCGTACCGTTAATTGATGGGCCTTCTTCATCAGACGTAATCAAAAACGCAATAGAGCCCTTGTGATCTGGATGTTTTTTTACAAAGCGTTCAGAGGCCACCACCATGGCTGCTAGTGCGGTCTTCATATCGGCAGCACCGCGCCCATATAAAATACCGTCGCGAATTTCAGGTTGAAACGGATCGCTGTTCCATGCCTCAAGGTTACCTGTAGGAACCACATCGGTATGGCCAGCAAAACAGAACACAGGATCTTGAGTACCGCGGCGCGCCCATAAATTGTCGACTTCGCCAAAGCGCATGTTTTCAATATGAAAGCCAACGTGCGCAAGACGTTTGGCCATCAGCGCCTGACAATCATAATCTTCAGGAGTCACAGAGGGGCGGCGAAGTAAATCTAAACTGAGTTCGAGAGTATCGGAAGGGTTCATACCAAAATTTGAGTCTGGAAAAATCTAACTCAATATCATAGGTCAAACATCAACTAATGGGTATGCTCAAATAAAAAAACCTTATCAAAAAGATAAGGTTTTTTTGCTTCAAATAAAATTAGATTTTATTTTGAGTTTTTTGCGCAGTGTTGGTTACCGCATCACCAGCGCTTGATACATCTTTTCCGAACCCCTTAAAGGTGTTACAGCCAGTTAAAACAAAAGCAACCATAATTGACGCAGCTAAGATTTTTTTCATCATCTGTCTCCACTTTAGATTTAATTCTGATGTAACTAGAGATTAAAAACTAAACGTCTAAAAGAACATTACTTTTTGATAGTAGAAACGTTAATAAATGTTTCAAAGAAGAATTATTCTTAAGAATTATTATTTTATTCAAACATGCCGGGCACCCAAGGTACGGCTGGTGCCTGACGAAACATATAGCAATCTGCCGGATTTTGTGTATTCACATAAAGTCCATTGCTCCACCATAGAGCAGGTGTGGTTGAGCCATGTAGTTGTGGACACATCCATTCATGACGTGTCAGCCGGCGAAAATCAGCTTGAGTCTGAAAGCCCCAGTATCCAATGCGCCTATGCGAATTTAGCCACTTAGGGAGCTTGGGGTGTTGCATGTGTTGTGGACTATATAACTGACCTTTGAGTACGGCAAAGCGCTGATCAATGCGATGACCCAGCGCCTCCTCAAATTGAAATTGACGTTCGGTGAAATAAGCCAGTTTTTTCAATAAGGTATCTTCACGGTTCAGACCATACCAATAAGGCAAGCTTAAATCTTTTTCACCTAAATAGTATTTGAGTGCAACTTCCCAGTGTTCAATACGTTGCTCAGTCGTGTTATATACCAGAAAATCCAGCTCACCTATGGTTTGCGTGCCCTTCATTTTTTGAATGCTGTGTCCGATGAGTTTATATGCGTGATAATCAGTATCGAGCAACCAAAACCAGAGCATATATTCAAAACGCAGCCCAATACGGGTACTGCGCAACTGACCTAAAAACTCCAATAACGGACTAGGATCTTGATCTAGCGCTTTTAAACGTTGCACATAATGGTCGTACTGTTGTAACCAAAAGGACGTGCTATGCAGCTCAAAAGACGTTTCTAAACGCAGTTCTTCGGGCACCTGCGAGATGATATTTGGACTCGCCAACGTAAAGGCAAGATGACGTACACAATCGTGTTTGAACTGAAACCAAGGTTCATGTTGATTCAAACATGAAGAAAAATAAGTCATTTATAAATCCTGACGTCATCACTTGAATTATAATACTCGTGAGCACAGCTTAATAAAACCTGTCCATATATTTTTGGCCAATTGACTCCGCAGTGGCAAGGTACTCACAGAGACACGATTTTGCAGAGCAGGATTGCAACAATGAAGACACTATTCTGGCGTACCTTAGTGGTGATATTTATCATACTTGGTATTATTGGTGCAATTTTACCGGGTATGCCCACCACTGTATTTCTTATCTTGGCGGCCTGGGCTGCATCTAAAGGCTGGCCAGAAATGGATGCTTGGTTGCTAAATCATCCCAAATATGGTCCCACATTGCGCGACTGGCGTGCTCACGGCACAGTTCCCCGTAAGGCGAAATGGATTGCTTCCATCATGATGCTGATCAGTGGCATTCTGATGCTGTTTACCAACGCGCCGCTTTGGGTCAAGATTTTCACCGATAGCATTATGTTGATTGTTGCGATTTGGTTATGGTTAAGACCTGAACCCACTTCAGCAGCGTTAAACTCTAAAGTCCATTCTCCATCCACAGAAAATGATCATGTTTAATTTGAATACTGCCGATATTGTGGTTGATCTGGCATCACAAACCCTCTATTTACCCAAACAGCATAAGACTTATCCGATCTCCAGTGGGAAAAATGGGATTGGAGAACAGGAAAATAGTGGCAAGACTCCTCGTGGATGGCATCGGATTGCAGAAAAATTTGGTCATACTGCACCAATCAATGCCGTTTTTATTGCACGGCAGCCTACCGGAGAGGTGTATAGCGATACACTTGCCGCCGAATATCCAGATCGTGACTGGATTTTAAGTCGCATTTTATGGCTCGATGGGCTAGAAGAGGGTTTTAACCGAGGTGAAGGCTGTGATTCTAAGCAGCGTTATATCTATATCCACGGTACACCAGATACGCAGCCCATGGGGATTCCGATGTCGCATGGCTGTATTCGAATGCGAAATACAGATCTGATTGAGCTATTCGAAGTCATTCCTGAGCAGGCGCTGGTGTATATTTCAGAAATAAAAGTGGAAATGTCGTAATATTTTTTTAGGGTTCATCTGTATGATTTTGCATGTAATGTTTAAATAAAATACAGAATTTGCTGGTTTTTTAGCAAAACAACCTATTTTTTAATCACTCGATAGAGTTTTTTAAAAAAGTCGGTGAAAAGCGTTTGACACTCTGTGAAGTTTCTCTATAATGCACCTCACAAACGATGAAGACGTTGAAGGGCGCTTAGCTCAGTTGGTAGAGCGTCTGCCTTACAAGCAGAATGTCGGCGGTTCGATCCCGTCAGCGCCCACCAAGCTCTTCATGTTAAGACTCAAGTGCAGCGGTAGTTCAGTTGGTTAGAATACCGGCCTGTCACGCCGGGGGTCGCGGGTTCGAGCCCCGTCCGCTGCGCCACTTAAGTTTTAATCATCGTTTGCCACAAAAGTGACTTTGTTGAAGTGCAGCGGTAGTTCAGTTGGTTAGAATACCGGCCTGTCACGCCGGGGGTCGCGGGTTCGAGCCCCGTCCGCTGCGCCACTTTAAACAAGACACCTTTGCGGGCGCTTAGCTCAGTTGGTAGAGCGTCTGCCTTACAAGCAGAATGTCGGCGGTTCGATCCCGTCAGCGCCCACCAAGTTTAGTGACCATATATCTCGTATGAGATAATGTAGTGCAGCGGTAGTTCAGTTGGTTAGAATACCGGCCTGTCACGCCGGGGGTCGCGGGTTCGAGCCCCGTCCGCTGCGCCATTTCCTTGATTCCCTGATCAAGAAAATGTATGATTCAAGGACTGCATCACGCAGCACTTGAAAAGCTAAAAATTGAGTCCTTCAGTTTTTATCTCTCAGGGCGCTTAGCTCAGTTGGTAGAGCGTCTGCCTTACAAGCAGAATGTCGGCGGTTCGATCCCGTCAGCGCCCACCATAATTTCTCATCTCCTTATTGCGTCATCTATAAATTTTTCATAAAATTCAACTAGATCTTTTTCTGTTACTGATGAATTTTCATGAGAAATCCGTACCAACGCAAAGCTGCATCAGTGACTTCCGAGCACACCACATTACAACCAAAAGAACTTTATAAGCAGTTTATCGAAAGCATTGTGGCGCAGCGTCAGTTAATGGCATTGTACGATGATGGCTGGGCCCTGTGCGGCACTCCAAACGGTCAGCAAGCGTTTGCGATATGGCAAAATAAGGGGCTAGCACAGCTCATGATTAAAGGGGCTTGGGAAAGTTATCAAACCCGTGAAATTCCTTTATTGAATTTTGTACAAGAAATTATTCCGTATTTACGTGAAAAAAATACACTGTTGTCCTTGAATCTTACACCCGAAGGTCAAAATATTCTGGTGCGCCCTGAAGCCATGCTGCTCGATATCAAAAACTACTTGTATCAGTTGTACGTGCAGCAGCCTCAATTATTTGAAGATATTAAGTTGCCAAAACCTCGAACGATCCGTTTAAATTAGTACTCGCGTAAAAACCAGCCACTAATAAAGGCGAAGTATTCGCGTAGCCATGTGTTATAGCGGCTCAAAAGGGGGGTAGGTGCACTGAGCATGATCGGCTGTTGATAGCCTTGTTTATGTGCAATGGCCTTTGAACGCAAGATATGAAAATCGCTGGTTGCCAGTACAATAGGATCTTGCAAAGAAATATGTTGCTGCTCAAGAATAGGCCGACTGTTTTTAAGGTTGAGTTCGGTACTGGTACTTCGATTTTCAAGTGCGACTGGATTCTTCAGCATCGGATATTTGCGCTGTAAATACTGAGCCATTACTTCGGCTTCGGTTTTTTGCTCACGTGCATCTAGTCCGCCACTTAAAATGATCAATGCTTGAGGATGGTGTTGAGCATAGTATGCCGCACTGTTCAGGCGTTCGGCTAAAATGGCCGATGGCTGTCCATTTTCGACGCCACTCCCCAGTACAATGATGGCACGGGGTGTAGAGATTTGAGGTGTGCTAAAAGATTGTAGGCTCAAAAAAATAAAAAAAATGATCACGCTGGCCAGCCATAGCCAAAATGCAGTCCAGCCCAAATAGATCCAGCGTAAAACACGTGGACGATGTGCAAATTTTTTTAATAAAGTAGGGCCATACAGGCTGCTTAGCGTTAAAAAAATACCAATAGCACAGGTGACTTGTACACCAAAATGACTTTTATTTAGTGCAATCAGCGCTAATCCGTCTATAAGTAAAATCAAACCTAAACCGAGTACCAATACACGCCCCACCGTATATGGATGGTTGGCTAAAGTCACATGCTGCATAATCAAGCCAAAGTCAAATATAGAAGATCGGCTCATCATAGCAAATAAAAAAATGCCAGTGCTATGCGCTGGCATCTCGTTTTGGCCATTATTGAATTTGCTACATTATTTTAGTAAACATCACGTCGATAACGACCTTGTGCTCTAAGCGCATCGAGTTGAATTTCACCTAAAATATCGGTGAGTGCCTGATCGACACCCGATGCCATGCCCTCGATACTGCCACAAACGTAAATGACAGCATCTGCATCAATCCATTGTTTTAAAATCTGTGCCTGATCTCTCAAGATATCTTGAACATAGCATTTTTGTGCCTGATCGCGTGAGAAAACCAGATCCAATCGTTTCAACATACCTGTGCTTTGCCATGCGCGAATCGTATTTTCGTAAAAAAAGTCGCATGCTTGCTGGCGCTCACCAAAAATCAGCCAGTTTTCTGTGTAGTCGTGACGAATTCGGGCATGTAATAAGCTCATCAAGCCGGCAATTCCAGTTCCATTTCCAATGCAAACAATAGGGCGGTTGTCATCGATGAGATGAAACGAGGGGTTGGTACGAATACGCAGGGCCACAGATTCACCCACGCTTAAATGTTCGGTTAGCCATCCAGAGCCCAAGCCCAATTGACCATTTTGATCAAACTGCTGGCGAACGGTCAATCGTAATACTTGCTGGCTTGGAATACTGGCAATTGAGTATTCGCGAGTCGGCAATACAGTAAGTTGTTCGAGTAAATGTTCTGGATTGGCAAATGGTTCGACATCAGTGTTTAAATCACGATTCCAAAGTGCTTGAGCCAGCGTACTTTCAATGCTCTCTACATAAGTTTGTGCGGATAACTGATGCTTTTCCAAAAAGGCCTTCACTCGTGCAGGCGAGTTACCCGGTTGAATCTCTGCAATATCACCAGCTTGCCAGATGGTATCATTGGCTGTGGTAAATTCCAGATTATATGCAGATGCTCCTTGGCTATTAGGATTTAAAAGCTCACGCTTGCTCAATCTCCATTCATCAAAGATTTTTTCGATGTTCATCGATTGAAGTTCAAGTTTGGTGGCACTGGCCAGTGCCGTGTTCCATTTTTGAATGTCATCAGGATGAGCATTATCAACTTCAATTACATCAAACAGGGCATGTGCACCAGACTGTTTCAACCATAGGTCGACCCGATGACCAAAGGCGCAGTAGCTGTCTGGATATTCTTTTGACCCCAGTGCCAAAATGGCATAGTTGAGATGATTCAAAACCATTGAAGACTTTAGGAATTTTTTCTCGAAGTTGCTGGCCAGATCTGGGGCTTCGCCTGTGCCATAGGTGCTGAGTACAAACAAAATTTGTGGTGAATTTTTGAAGTCACTTTCGGTTAATTGCTGAACCGGTCGAACCTGAACGGGTTGATGCGCTTCTTGTAGTCGTGTTGCAGTGCGCCATGCCAGCTGTTCCGCCACACCCGTTTGAGAGGCATACGTGATGAGCCAAGGCGTTGCATTTGGATCGATATAATGATCACTGACATGCTGGCGTGCAGCCAAGGTTAATTTTTTCTGCTTACGGCGTTTTAGATACAGCATCCAACCCGTCACAAAAAACAGCGGCATCGCCAAAGAAGCAAGCATTGCAAAAAAGTGATATACCGGGCCAAAGAAACTACCACGATGGACTGGCAACATGCTGCTCATGATTTTTTCATTGAGTTTTTTGTCTTCATAGAGCTCTAATTTTTCAATTTTACCCGTCCCATAGTGATAGACGGCTGAGTTACGGGCGCGTTCATGCTGTGGTGTTGCATCTATGAAAGAGAGCTCAATCGTTTGATCGGCTTTTTTAGGTAAATTGAGCGTAATAGACGAATAATCGCGGCCAAGTTGGGTCTTAAAACCAGTCCATGTCTTGTTCAGTGCATCATAAATTTGTGCAGAAGAGAGTTGTTCGCGAGATTCACCGCGGCCTTCACCACGATGTTCTCGTCCTGCATGGCCTTGTTGAGGCTGACCTTGCATCCGATTTGTCGCTTGACCTTGTGTATTGCGAGGTCCGGCCTGCATTTGTGGTTGTGGTCGTTCAACACCCATCAGCTTAAACATACCGTCACGCCACCAGTCATACGACCAATACAAGCCCGTACATGCCATCAACAAATAAAACACCACCACCCATGTACCTATAACGGCATGCAGATCCCAAATAAAATTGCGCCCTTTAAGTTTTGGCTTTACAAACAACCACTGACGCCATGTGTGACGTTTTGGCCAGCGTAAATAGAGTCCACTGAGTACAAAAAAGATCAAAATTAAGGTACATGCTGCCGTAATTTGCTTGCCCACCGGCCCGAACGTTAGGTTGCGGTGTAACTGCTGAACAAATTGAAAGAATCCACGTCCCTTGATTTCAGGCAGTACCTCAGCCGTATAAGGGTTCACCATCATGTTATAACCGCGACGTTCACCTTCTTTTTGAATATTTACGGTGGAGGAGGCGGTTGCATCTTTGGCGATAGTAATACTATTGATTTTTAGATCCGGCTGACGCTGCTCAAAGTGCTGATACAACTGTGCAGGTGTGAGTTTAGGCGTATTTTGCGCCTGAACAACATAACTGTCCTGATTAATGAGTTTTAAAATCTGCTGGTCGTACGAATAAATCGCACCCGTTACTCCCATCAACGCAAGGATAAGACCCGCACTGATCCCCAAAAACCAATGAATCTGGAAAAAGACTTTTTTTAACATGGCTGTAAACGCAAAATTAGAGATTTAAATTTTGCTAGAGTATAGCTCAAGATTCGTTAGATAATATGGATTTTCGAGATAATATTAATTTTCATTATCATTTAATAGTACAGATAAAAAAAACCTCCGCGTACGGAGGCATTCTTTGGGTTTTCAAATTAAAACGATTTTGCATCACCAACTTGTTCGTTCAGGTGCTTACGAATGGTATTAAATGAAAAATTCTTGGTGTCCATACGCTTTGGAAGCAAATATGCACCTTGCTGTCCTTTTACTTTAAAATTCAGCAAGATAAAATCTGGAGTGTTATACCATTCATAGATATCTTTCCAGCCAATGGTGCCAACACCTTCTTGGCCATTCATCTGCTGACGCATCACAATACCGTGTGGCTGCACGCCCAAACGAACACCTTTAATTTCCTGAACTGGAAATTCATTCATTTTGCGTTTTACATACCATTCTAGGCCATACTTGCGCAGTACGAAGTACAACACCACACAGATGATGGCAACCCAGCAAAAAATGGTGGAATAGTTTTTAAGAAGAATAATCCCTGCGATAGACAGTAGTAAAACCACTGCCATGATGATCCATGCTTTTGTGCTGATTTTATTGGTGCTACGCCAAATCTTAAGCTGAGCATCACGTTGTTCAGCTTCAGACACTTCGTAGTTAACAGGCTGTAGCGTATAAGCGTATAAAGTTTTCGCGGTCATAGTGCAAATGCAATTAGTGAATTTTAAACTCGCCAAAGTTTAGCATTAAATCACGCCAATCCGTGAATATATTGTGCCATTTTCATGCGATTTACAGCGATGCCAATTCGGTGGCGGCATCATCCCGATCATGACTCAGGCTTTGCTTGAGTGTACTGAGCTGATTCAAAATACTGTACATCAGGGAAAGCTGCTGCAAAATAATAATAGCCAGTTGATCTTCCTCACTATTTTGCTTTAAACGCTGCCGAATGGTTTGCAGCATATTCTGTGCGGTTAGCCCGGGCATTTCATCTCTGAGCAGAGCCCCTTGAATGTCGTCTAATGCTTTATTGAGTAGATTGAGAATCTCTTGATCATCAATCTTTTCACGATGTGCGCCCAGCGCAGCAATATAACTGAGAAAAGTATGATGTAAGCACAGAAATTCGAATGCCAGATTTTTTTGAATCGGATCAAAATCAGGTTCGGTCGCAAGGGTAGAAATTAAAGAGGCCACATCTGCATCGGTGTTATGCGCAGTACGGCGCGCAATCCGATAGCTCAGACCATGATTTCGACCATGATGATACTGCTGCACCACATCGACCAGATAATTACACTGCGCCTGAATGGCACGGCGAATGGTGCGCGGTAAGCGTCGAAACTTCCAGTCTGGCCAGATAAAGCTAACGCCCAGCCACGCCAGCGCGCAGCCGATGAGGGTATCGATCATGCGTGGTAAGCCCGCAGAAAAACCGAAACCATCTAAATTAAAGTTAATCAGCGCCAAAATGGTAATAAAGGCTGTGGCTTGTGCATACTGTTTACTGCGCAGTTCAAAAAACAACACGCCACTCAACACCAAAATCAGCAACTGACCTTCAAGTGAAGGCACAAAGTATAAAATCGCAATACCAATAATGATGCCGACCAATGTACCCACAATTCGTAATCGCAGTCGGCGTTTGGTGGCATTAAAATTCGGCTGACAAACAAACAGCGCAGTCAATAGAATCCAGTAGCCGTATTGAATACCGGTTGTTTGGACAAAAATGTAGCCTACAAACAACACCACAGAAAGTCGAACAGCATGACGAAATAACACCGACTCTGGTGTTAGGTTTTGACGGATCCGCACAATGATATCGTTCCAGCCCTTAAGATCGTCGTCTTTAAGCTGATGATCCATCTGCTTCACTTTATCTAAAGCAATATTACGCTCTGTTTCTAAATTACGTAACTGTGCATCAATACCTTTCAAATTTTGATAAAGCGCATACAGCGCATTGACCCAAAGCGGATCATAAACCTGATCGTGACGTAATTTCCCCAAAGACTGTTTGAGATTTTCAAAGGTGTGTTTAAAGCGCTTGTTATGTTTGTAGGGTTGCCGCTTTAAAATACTTTCGCTTAAATCCTTACAGGCTTTGCCTTGTATGGTCAAAATACGTTGGAAGCGAAACAAAATGTCGCTGTGCTGAAAAATTTTACTCAGTTCTTGATAATTGATATGCGCCGAGTCTGCGCGCTCATGAATATCTTGTGCCACAAAATAATATTGCAGGCTGCGTCGGGTGTCTTTTTGTCCGCGATCGCCTTTGAGTCGGGTGAGCAATGAAGCTTTTAAATCGTTAAAAATTCCGACCAGTTTGCCGTTTTCCATCGATAGATCAATCAAGGATTGCTGATAACTGTCAGGTGTCATATCGACATCGAATACACTGGATTTAGCAAATAAAAAATCACCCAGCGATGCATAGCAGGCCGATAATTTATCTTGTACGGGGCGAATCGGAAATAACAAGAAACTAATCGTGGCGATCAAACCATACCAAGCTGCACCGCACACTAAAAGAGCAGGTTGCATGTACCATTCTGGGAAAAGGTGTACGCCGAGCATCGAGTAAACCGACACCACCAAGCATCCATAGGAAATAGTGGTGTATCGGCGCCCTAAAGAGCCCAATAAAATCCAGAAAATACAGGCCACAATCAACCCCAGTGCAAATGCCACCGGATGCGGGAATAAAAGCTGTACCGAAGTTGCAGCCGCAAAAAAGCCCACGTAGGTATAGACCAGATTCATGATTCGAACAGAAAAGCGGTCGTCGATATCACTCAAGCCAGCGGCAACCACACCGAGGGTGAGCGGAATAGTGGCCAGTTGATAATCGAGAAAATAGGGCACAAAGGCAGTGCCTGCAAATGCAATCAGCATCCGAAGGTTATACATCAGCGAAGTGTTATAAGTCGCTTGTTTGAGTTTGGAAAACCAAGAGTTCAAGGGGATTCCTTTAAGCTATTGAGTGAAAGACACCTCCCTGCATGCACGTCAGGTTGAGTCATCATCGTTATTATTACTCAGTGAAATCATACTATGGACAGTGTAAGCTTGTCTTCACACTCCGTATTTAATATTAAAATGTGACTATGTCCGAAAGTAGATTACCCGGTCAATATTCAATTGCGTGGATTATGCTGCTGGCCCTTTTGACCGCACTTGGGCCGCTGTCGATTGATATGTACTTGCCAGCCTTACCACAGATGGCCAGTGATTTTGGAACCACCACGCGTATGGTGGCCAATACCCTGCCTGCATATTTCTTGGGTTTGGCAATCGGTCAACTTGTTTATGGCCCGATCAGTGACCGAATCGGCCGTAAAGCGCCGTTATATGTTGGACTCACTTTATATGTGGTGGCCAGTGCATTATGTGTATTGGCGCAAGATGAATGGTCGCTTATTTTAGCCCGACTGGTACAGGCGCTGGGCGGCTGCGTGGGTGTGGTGATTGCACGTGCTGCCATACGTGACAGGCTCGATGTACAAGGTTCGGCACAGGCCTTCTCAAGTATGATGATTGTGATGGGGATTGCACCGATTGCAGCGCCAGCGCTGGGTGCAATGGTGTTGGAGTTTTTCCATTGGCAGGCTATTTTTTGGTTACTCGCACTGATTGGCTGCGTATGTTTATTGTGCATTCATTTCTTCTTTGATGAAACTTTGGCACCTGAAAAACGCTTAAAACTTAGCCCTTATCAGGTGGTGACTTTGTATGCCGCGATTTTTAAAGATACCAGCTTTCGTTTCCCGATGTTGGCGGGGTGTTTAACTGGTGGGGTATTGTTTAGTTATATCAGTTCAGCATCTTCTGTTTTAATGGATCAATATGGTTTGGGGCAGCAGCAGTTTGCCTATGCGTTTGGCTTTAATGCCTTGGGAATCATGATTGTCTCTTCCATCAATAAAAAGCTGGTATCCAAACTTGGCACCATGACTCGGCTTAAAATAGGGGGGTTCATTCAGCTAACAGGTGCAGCGTTAGTACTTTTGAGTGGCCTGATTTCAGATGCGCCAATTGCAATGGTGATGGCAGGTTTGTTTTTAGCTGTTTCAGGGCTAGGAATGACTGGACCTAATGCCATGGCGCTGGCAATGTCGAGACAAGGCGCCCGTGCAGGTACAGCCAGTGCCATTATGGGCAGTATGCAGTTTGGCTGCGGTTTATTGGGTGGTGTAATTTTAAACTTTCTCGTTTGGAATGCCCTACTAAATATGGGCATTATGATGATGCTATTTTCTGGCGCAGGGGTAATCGCGATTTTTGCTGTCGCACGTCAGCTTAAGCTGCAAAATGCTTAAGCCCTCAAATAAATAAAAAAGACCTGCATATTCAGGTCTTTTTTGATTGAGTCGATGGATTTAATCTAAAAACTGGGTAAAGCTCTCGACGCTTTCACGTGGTGTAATAAAGGTATTCACAATATGATCTGGGTCTGCATAGCCTAAAGCCACCGTACAGACCAGCTCTTCATCTTCAGATGCATGAAGTACATCAAGCACAATCGGATGAAAATGATTCCATGCAGCTTGAGGGCAGGTATCTAGTCCGCGGGCTTTTGCAGCAATCATGACGTTTTGAATCATCATGGCAGTATCCATTTTCGATCCGACGCCCATCATTTTATTGACGGTAAAAAACAGTCCAACCGGTGCATCAAATAACTGGAAGTTACGTAATTGCTGTTGCGCCATTTTTTCTTTTTCGCCCTTTTGAATATTGAGTAACCCATACAGGCCCCAGCCATTTTCACGGCGGCGATCAATAAAGGGTGAAATCCATTTTTCAGGATAATAAGCGAATGTTTCCTGATACTGCTCGGCGTGTCTTGGATCATTGGTCAGTGCGATTTGAGCGTCACATACTCGGCGAATCATGGTGTCGCGTGTTTTGCCAGTGACTACATACACTTTCCATGGCTGGGTGTTGGTCCCCGACGGTGCACGGCTTGCGACTGCCAGAATATCTTTAATGATTTGAGGTTCAATGGGGGTGGGTAAAAAAGCACGAACCGAATGTCGAGACGTAATGGCTTGATCGACCAATTGAACTTGCTCGGACTGCATGGGCGTTCCTTATCCGTTTTTTAATGCCTCCACTATAAAGGATTCATCTGTAATTTTTAAACCGATTTTATAAAATCAAAAACAGACTGTAGTGGATAAACTGCAACTGGAACTATGAAAAAATGCGTGATCTTGCGAAAAAAATCGTCACAATTACAGCAAAAATACGGTGTCCACTGTAATAGTATACTATACTGAACAGCTTATGATTTTTAGCTTTGCTTCAAGTCAAACTGTTTGTTCTTATCTGAATTCATCTTTCTGTTTCACTTCTTTTGGGTAATTGTTCTCAAGGTTCCGTTTAATCACTTTTATCATTCACATGTTAGAAGAATGAAAATCGATTAAATGCTTGAGAGTTAAATGGAAAATATATGGAATTTACATTTAATGCCTTTTATACGTTGATTGCAGCGGTCATCGTATTACTTTTAGGGCGATTTTTAGTCAATAAAATTGACTTTCTGAGACGTTACAACATTCCTGAACCAGTCGCAGGCGGCCTTGTTGCTGCGCTGTTGTCGTTGGTGGTGCATTCGATCTGGGGCTACAGCATTACTTTTAGTAGTGAACTCCAGACCAGTTTTATGCTGATTTTCTTTGCTTCGATTGGTTTAAGTGCGCACTTTGCCAAGCTCAAAGAAGGCGGTATTGGGCTGGTAATTTTCTTGGTCTGCGTTGCTTCGTTTATTGTCGTGCAAAACTTGGTTGGCATGAGTCTGGCCACCTTGCTGGGTATCGATCCGTTAATTGGACTGATCGCAGGTTCGATTACACTTACAGGTGGGCATGGTACTGCAGGGGCGTGGGGAGAAATTCTAGAGACTCAACATGGTATTCAGGGCGCTTTGGCACTCGGCATGGCCAGTGCGACCTTTGGCTTGATTATCGGCGGGATTATTGGCGGGCCTTTGGCCAAGTTTCTGATTCAACGCCATCAATTGTCGCATGCTCGAACCGACGCACAAATTCGTAATCGAGATACGCATGTTGATGAGCATCCTGAAAATCTTGCGCCATTTGAAAATCCGCATCAAGTACGTCTCATCACGGCAGACAATGCCATTACCACATTGGGGATGTTTGCAGCGTGTCTGGCCTTTGCAGAATTCATGACCGGTTACAGTAAAGGCACCTGGTTTGAGCTACCTACATTTGTGTGGGCGCTTGGCGGCGGCGTCATTTTACGTAACGTATTGGAAAGCATTTTTCGTGTCGATATTTTTGATCGCGCGATTGATGTATTCGGTAATGCATCGTTATCGTTGTATCTGGCCATGGCACTTTTATCGCTCAAACTCTGGCAATTGGTCGATTTGGCTGGTCCTTTAGTGATTATCCTTGCAGCACAAACCTTAACAATGGCATTATACGCAGCTTTCGTGACCTTCAAGGTCATGGGCAAGAATTATGATGCTGCTGTTCTTGCAGCAGGGCATTGTGGTTTTGGGATGGGGGCAACGCCTACCGCCGTCGCGAATATGCAAGCGATCACCAATATGTATGGGCCATCTCATAAAGCTTTTTTAATTGTTCCACTGTGTGGTGCATTTTTTGTTGATTTAATCAATGCGACCGTAATTCAAGTAATTCTTAAGTTTTTTGTGTGAAACTAAGGAAATGATTTAGGGCACATTGATTCAAAATGTCGATAAATAAAAAAGCCTCTGATTGTAGAGGCTTTTTTATTTATTTAGTGGGATTTAGATAGACACCATAGTGATATGGTAAACACAAGTGTTTCAGATATGAATGAACAATTAACTGCAACCCTGATGTCTTGGGTCAGCTTCTTTAATGATCCTTTATGGGATTTTCTGGTCGTTTTCTTGCTGGCAGCAGGTACGTTTTACACCATCGCAACCAAAGCGGTGCAAATTCGTATGTTCTGGCAAAGTATTCGAGTCATGAAGGGAAGCCGTAAAGACGGTGAAGATGAACACGGTATTACACCGTTTCAGGCCTTTGTAACTGGTCTTGCAAGCCGTGTTGGGGTTGGAAATATCGCCGGTGTGGCGATCGCGATTGCGTTAGGTGGGCCTGGCGCAGTGTTTTGGATGTGGGTAACTGCGTTATTGGGTATGAGTTCGGCATTTACCGAATCTACACTGGCTCAGTTGTTTAAAGTCCGTGACACGCAAACTAAACAGTTCCGCGGTGGACCTGCCTACTACATTACTCAGGGATTAAAGAGTAAAACATTCGGCTTTGTGTTTGCCATTTCTCTTATTTTTACCTATGGTTTTGTATTTAATTCAGTACAAATCAATGCGATTGCCAATGCGACCTCGCACTCTTGGGGCTGGGATAAAGCCAATATCATCTTGCCTCTTGGCGGTCTCAACTTCGAAGTATCTTGGGTTGGCCTGGCTTTGGTGGTATTGGTGGCAATTGCCATTTTTGGTGGTATCAAACGGATTGCCAAATTTGCTGAAATGTTTGTTCCAATTAAAGCAGGTTTGTATTTGGCGGCTGCACTATATATTGCAGTCATCAACTACGATATTTTGCCTGATGTTTTTAAACTGATCTTCACCGAAGCATTTGAGTTTAAAGCAGCGGCAGGTGGCTTTTTTGGTGGAATGATTTCATTGGCCATGATGCAGGGTATCAAGCGCGGTCTATTTTCAAATGAAGCGGGGATGGGTTCTGCACCGAACGCCGCTGCTGCATCGGAAGTGAAACATCCAGTCGATCAGGGCTTGGTACAGATGCTCGGTGTATTTGTAGATACCTTCATTGTATGTACCTCAACGGCATTGATTATCCTGATTTCGGGTGTTTATCACGACGGTGGCACCATTGGGGTTGAAATGACCCAGCGTGCGCTTGAATCACAGCTAGGTAGCTGGGGCGGTGATTTTCTTGCGGTATTGCTATTTTTGTTCTGTTATTCGGCTGTGCTGGGCAACTATGCCTATGCAGAAGGCAATATGCAGTTCATCAATAACAGCCCGAAAGTCATGTTCATCTTCCGTATTTTTGTATTGTTCATGGTTTACTTCGGCGCAATCAGCAGTGTTCCGTTGGTTTGGTCGATGGCCGATTTGTTTATGGGTATTATGGCGACCATCAACCTGATTGCGATTTTGTTGCTGACGCCATTTGTTCGTAAGCTTCTCAAGGATTATCGTGAACAAATGAAAAAGGGAATCAAAAACCCTGAATTCAAGATTGATCAATATCCTGAGATGAAGAAAAAAGTCGATAGCGATATCTGGTAATTAAAATTCAAAATAAAAAAGCAGTCTGTTTCACAGGCTGCTTTTTTTTGAGCTGATATAAATTCGATACAGCTTTTCTTGTAACATGCGACTAAACTTGCCAAACAAAAAAAACAGGATAAAGGTTTTTTATTGCAATGAGATGTCTGTCTATTCTACTGTTTGGATTTTCCCTGATACTTGCAGGGTGTCAACACGCACCCGTAGAAAAGCATCAACCAATTGCGCAGCCTTTACTAGAAACACAGCGTGATCAGGTCGCAGCTTCCTTTGCTTCGATCAAGCAGCAACGCCCGGTTGTGGCGCTTGTCTTGGGCAGTGGTGGTGCGCGTGGCTATGCACATATTGGTGTAATTGAAGTACTTGAACAGCATGGTATCCGTCCAGACTTTATCGTGGGCACCAGTGCAGGCAGTATTGTGGGCGCGATTTATGCTAGCGGAAAAACATCGAGTGAGTTACGAGATATCGCGCTTAATTTAAAAGTGGGCGATGTGCGTGAACTGACCCTCGATAAAAAAGGCTTTTTTGATGGTAAAAAAGTTGAGGATTATGTCAATCAGCAAGTTAATCATCAGCCACTTGAGCATATGAAAATTCCGATGTTTGTAGTGGCAACCGAGCTTAAACAAGGCAAACAAACTATTTTTAATCAGGGCAATACCGGGCAAGCCGTCCGAGCGTCAATTTCGATTCCGAGTATGTTTGTACCTACAAAAATTCAAAATAAAGAATATGTCGATGGTGGACTGGTCAGCCCTGTACCGGTCGAAGTTGCCCGATCACTCGGTGCAGACGTCGTTATTGCAGTCGATATTCTGGCACAGCCCATCCATACAGAAACCACCAACATCTGGGGACTGTTTAACCAGAACATTAATATTATGCAAAACCGTTTAGCGGATGAAGAACTTAAACATGCTGATATTGTGATTCAGCCAGAACTTTATGAAAAAGCACATATCTTTGATGTAAAAGAACGTGAGGCCACCATTCAGGCGGGCATCAATGCTGCACAAAAAAAATTAGATGCGATTCAAACGGCGCTTGATCTGCATAATGTCGATGCGCAGGCCAAGCAGCCGTAAAAACAAAAATGGTATTAAAGCTGAACGGTTGCTCCCAAGGCTTTAATAAATTGTGCCAGCCACTCAGGATGGGCAGGCCATGCGGGTGCGGTAATCAAATGACCATCAGTCACGGCATCGGTCACGGAAATATCGGCAAAGGTTCCACCAGCCAGTTTAACTTCGGCAGCACAAGCGGGATAAGCCGAACAGGTTTTACCTTTTAAAACGTCTGCTGCTGCCAGAATTTGTGCACCATGACACACCGCTGCAATGGGTTTTTTGGCCTGATCGAAGGCCTGCACAATGGCAATCACGCGTGCATTCATGCGCAGATATTCCGGTGCTCGTCCACCCGGAATGACCAAGCCGATATATTGATCGGGTTGTACGTTTTCAAAATTATAGTTGATGGTAAAATTGTGACCGCGCTTTTCACTGTAGGTTTGTTCACCTTCAAAGTCATGAATGGCTGTGGCGATATGATCGCCTTCAATTTTATCTGGACACACCGCATGCACGTCATAGCCTAAAGCAGTTAAAAACTGAAAAGGCACCATGGTTTCATAGTCTTCTGCATAGTCACCGACCAACATGAGAATCTGTTTTGTCATTTTAGGGTCCTGTTATGATTATGTGTTGTGATTTTCGCTTTTATCATACGCTTTTCACGTTGCAAAAAAACGAGTTTTTGAGCTGGCTCAATGGCGATATTGTTTGAAGATGCTTTGGTGCTTGCACTTGTTACAAAAAATGATTAAAAGAACAGGAAATTGGATCAATCTACAACGAGACGATAAATATCGTTTAGGTTAAATTTAAGTTTCGCGCTTTAGGCTTGATTCAAATGCGACGATTCGTCATGAAGGAATAAAAATTTACCATGTTTAAATCATTTTTTCCAAAACCGAAATGGTTTGTTTTATCCCTCATTTTTTGGTTTGGTATCAATCTGCTGCTGTGGTACTCGGGTGGAAAACACTGGGGCGAATTTGTTGGCTTTCCTAAGGGCTATGCCGATGCGGAGCTGGCGGTAAGTGTTGCACGTTTTTGGTCTCCCGCATTTATATGGTTTTATATCTGGTTTTTTATCGCAACCGCGCTTTTTGCTGGGTTCTGGAAAATGCTGTCAGACAACCCTTGGCAACGCTGGTCGATATGGGGAAGTGCATTTATTTTATTTAATATCTGGTTTGGCGTACAAATCAGTGTTTTGGTCAATGCGTGGTATGTCCCATTTTGGGATCTCATTCAGAGTATGCTGACCAATGGTGGCGGTAACATTATGGATTTGTATAAAGAAACCCTAGTTTTTCTTTATATTGCCATGGTGGGGGTAACGCTGGCTGTCGTGAATTCCTTCTTTACCAGCCATTACGTCTTTCGCTGGCGTACTGCAATGAATGATTTCTATACAGCGCATTGGGATAAGCTCCGCCACATCGAAGGTGCCTCACAGCGTGTGCAAGAAGACACCATGCGTTTTGCCACTATTATGGAAGACTTGGGAGTTGAACTGGTCAAGGCCATGATGACCTTGATTGCCTTTTTACCGTTATTGTTTCAGCTTTCCAAATATGTACCCGTCGTTCCGATTATTGGTGAGCTTAATCATTCGTTGGTTTGGGCCGCCATCGTTTGGGCAGTATTTGGTACGGTACTTTTGATGGTGGTCGGGATTAAATTGCCTGGCTTGCAATTTAATAATCAAAAAGTGGAAGCGGCCTATCGTAAAGAGTTGGTCTATGGTGAAGATCATGCTGACCGTGCTAGACCCGCAACACTGAAAGAATTATTTAGCCGTGTGCGTACAAATTACTTTCGTCTTTATTTTCACTATGCTTATTTTAACTTGACTGCGACTTGGTATGGTCAGTTAGATATTCTCTATAATTTGGTTGTGTTATTTCCATCGATTGCAGCGGGTAAACTAAGTTTGGGTTTGATCAATCAAATCGGTGGAGTATTCAATAAAGTACGTGATTCATTCCAGTATTTAATTAATTCGTGGAAAACGATTATTGAGTTGCTTTCTATTCGTAAGCGTTTAAAAGCATTTGAATCGATTTTGGATCAATCATCCTGATTAAAAAAGCCTTCAGTACAATGAAGGCTTTTTTGATGTTTAAAGCGTTGTTTGATATTTGATTTAGCGGCGGTCATCCCAACCACGATGATCATAACGTCCACGGTCATCCCATCCACGATGGTCTCGATCATAGCGACCGTGGCCATCTCGATGATGAGGACCATCGTAACCAAATGGATCGACTACACAGCCTGCTGTGAGTACGGTTGATGTCACCAGAACGCTTGCGAGTATCGCTTTTAATTTAGTCATATTTACACCTTTGACCTTGTTTTATAGGTCAATGATGCGACATGCCTAGCCAGAGAGTAGGGAGAAATGAGAGGAGTTGTGTGAAGAACCATTCATACTGTGTACATAAAATATCGCGATGCTGCTCTTGTTGGCAAAAGTGAATCATGAGCCAAGAAAGACAACTCCTAAGCCTGCACCACAGATCATGATCCATAACGGATGAATTTTTTTGACCAGTCCGATTGCCGCAGTAAATACCACAATCGCAATCAGAAACATATTTTGTGCTGATGCATCTGCAATCAGCCATGCACTGACCAAAACCAGACCGACTGTAATGGGTTTTAATGCTTGCTCAAAACGACCACGTAATGGATGCGCTTTAAATCGATCCCAGAATTTTAATGCATATACAGTGATAATCGATGAGGGGCCAAATTTTGCCAGTGAGGTCACCAGCAAGCCAGCTGGGCCTGCAACATGCCAGCCAATCAAGGGGATAATCATCATATTGGGGCCGGGTGCCGCCTGTGCCATGGCAAATAGCGAACTAAATTGCTCAGCCGTCATCCAGTGATGCACATTCACTACCTGATGCTGCATTTCAGGCAAAATGGCATTACCTCCACCAAAGGCCAATACAGACAATTGCGCGAAAACACCTGCTAAAACCACCAAAACCGATATCATGCTTTTCGAGCTCCCAAAATGACAAAATTGATGACCAGTAAAATCAGTAAAGTGAGCGCCAAAGGAATTTTCACGATCAGCATAAATATAAACGTCAGCACGATGGTCAGGGCAGTTAAGTAACTTTTCATGATCGGGCGTAGCATTTTTAAACCTGTGGCAAACAGTAATCCGGCCGCGGCCGCGGCTAGGCCTTGAATCATGTGTCTTACAGTTGGAAGATGTTGAAAGTGTTCATAAATTTGATACAACCCCAGCACAATCAAAGTGGGTGCTGAAATGAGCCCTAAAATTGAACTGAATGCACCTTTTACGCCTTGAAATTGCATTCCAATGGCAACAGACATATTAATAATATTGCCTCCGGGAAGAAGCTGGCACACTCCGAGTAAATTGGTAAATTGTGCTTCATCGAGCCATTTCTGGTCTTCAACAATCATGCGATGTGCCAGCGGTAATACTCCACCAAAACCCATGAGCCCAAGTTTCATAAACCCGATAAATAAAGCCTTACAACTGGGCGTAGATGTCTGTTCACTGGCTATTGGCATGGCGTGTACTTTCATTAAACCCTCATACTGTTGAATCTTTGATAGACATAGCATGAGCCGATCATGGTATATTTACAAATGCTATTTTTGCCATTAAACATACCGAAAAGGTATAGCAATGATTGATATTCATAAACTCAATGCCTTTGTGGCGGTGGTCGAGGAAAATAATATTTCCAGAGCAGCACAGCGTCTGCATATGCAGCAACCGCCTCTTACACGACTGATTAAAAGCCTTGAAGAAGAGCTTGAAATTCAGTTGCTTAAGCGACTGCCTCGTGGCGTTGAAGTAACTGAAGCCGGCAAAGCACTGTATGAAGAGGCACTCACCATTTTGGCACATGCACAAGCCATTCCCAGACGAGTACAGAGCATTGCACAGGGTAAAGCTGGACAGCTCAATATTGGCTTTACCAATTCGGTCGGCTTACATCCATTTTTACCTGCATTATTACGTCGATATCGTGATCAGTTTGCTCAGGTCTCGATTCATCTAGAAGAAGAAAGCAGCGGTGCGCTCATCGATTCAGTCATGAACGAGAAACTGGACATTGCATTTTTAAGAAAACCGGCCCCTGTAAGAACCGAACTACACAGTGTGCATGTACTGAACGAACCTCTCATTGTGGCTTTGCCAACGAGCCATCCTTTGGTAGAACATCCTGATACGATTCGTTTAATTGACCTTGAACCTTTTGAGTTTGTTTTATATCGGCGTCTTGCTGGTCAGGATTTGTTCGACAATATTTTAGCCAATTGCTATCAGGCTGGATTTAGTCCAAATATTATTCAGGAAGCGCCAAGGCTCACATCGAGTTTAAACTTGATTGCCGCAGGCATTGGGTTGTCGATTGTGCCAGCATCCATTCAAGATTTCTGGAATAAACAAATCGTTTATCGGTCACTCGAAGCAAAAAAGCCATGTATTGCACCAATTTATGCAATTTATCGGGCCAAAGACAACAATATCCGTGTGACGCATTTTTTGAATCTGTTGAAAGCCAGCCAGTCATTTGAAAATGTAGTTAATATTAATGAGTAAAATGATAGAAATTTAAAATCGGGCCAACCAAATGTTGCTGTGATTTATCTAACGTGACTTTGATTTCTCGAAAGTTAAAGTCGCCATCATCACGATATTTTGCAACGCCATGCGTTTTATTATTCAGCTTCGGAATCTGATAACTAAAGAAAGCGCTATGTTTGGATGGATGTACCACATTCAACAATTTCTGTGAGTCTTTATAACCGCCAAATTCATTTTCTATGCTTTCTTTTAAAAGGTTTGGAAAATACAGGCTGGCATAGGGCATACCGCAACCAACACAAACTGAAGAATCATATAGTTCAATGGCTTGTTTTTGATTTTTGCTCATCAACAATGCTGAACCTGTACCATTTGCCCCAGCATTTGCTTCGATATCTTGCCAATCTTTTGGAACCAGTACCGCGCCAATTTCAGGTAGTCCGACCAATTTAAGTTGCTTTGCTAGATTAGCACCAAGCTTAAAATCAAAATGACAGCTTTTTGCTGTACACGATTTAAAGCCTTTTAACAGTCCATCATTGACGGGATTAGGTGCGGTAACACCATAAAAAGGAACGCGAACATCATTGCTAAAGGAGACTTCACCCAATGCATATATTTGATTGATTGCTTGGCGTTGTTTAGCTGTATTTGAAAATTGAGGGAAAGACGGCTTAAACGTGGTTACTTCAGCATGTGTCAACGGAAGCCAAAGTATCGAACCTAAAGAAAGAATAGTTTTGATGATCAATTTTATCATTATAAGGATAGATCCCAATAAAATAGCTGTTTTAAAGCTAGCATATTTTTAATACAAGCGTGTATGACTGTTCCATTCAAAAAGGTTTTAGAATGATGGATAGATTCATAATAAGTTGATGAGAATTCCAAATGATCCAACTAAAAAAAATAGTGTCAGGTTGTGGCTTTATGGCAATAAGTTACTTTGCCTTTGCACAGGATATTCAGGGCACTGCCTTTACCCATCAAAACTGGGAGGTGTATTGTTCAAATACTGGAACTTGCCGTGCCGCGGGTTATCAAAGTGATGACGGTCAGCAAAATCCAGCATCGATTCTACTTACTCGGGCGGCAGGGCCAAAGCAGCCTGTACGCGCACAATTTGCGCTAGCAAATGGCGGCGAGGATAGCTTTGCTGCCAATCAAGTCAAAAATATTCATTTTTATATCAATGACAAAGATTTTGGTGCTGTCGCCGTGAAAGGGGTTGAATCGCCATTGATGGGCACGCTTTCGGCTGCACAAGTGAATGCATTGCTCAAACAAGCTTCGCAGAAAACCAAGATGAGCTTTAAAAATTCGCATTACGTTTGGAATATTTCCGATGCAGGTATGACCGCCGTACTGCTTAAAATGGATGATTTGCAAAAACGTATTGGTACCATGGGGGCTATCGTCAAAAAAGGCAGTGCAAATGAATCGAATGTATTGATGCCTCAGCCTAAGTTAATGATTAAAAAGGTAAAAACAGCCGATCAGCCATATCTCACCCTAAAACCCAACACCAAACAATATCAAAGCCTGCATACACGCTTGTTAGCTGCAAATCCAAAACCAAAAGAAACCGATTTTTGTGAAGGGATTTATAACGGCACCGACAAAGGTGCAAAATCTCAACCTATTCAGTTGTATAAACTCACCAACGGTAAAGTTTTGGCTACAACCTTATGCGTGCGCGGTGCATACAACGAAGGCTACGGCGCATGGGTATTAGACCAGTCATTGCAAGGGCAGGCCACATATGTGACCGAATGGGCAACCGACATTGCTTCTGGTGAAATCAGCAGTGCGTTTAAGGGCAGAGGAATTGGTGATTGTTGGTTAGAGCAATCATGGATTTGGGATGGACAACGCTATGTACAAAATCAAAACCGATGGACAGGAATGTGTAAAAATATTGCGGCTGGTGGTGTTTGGGAACTCGATCAGATTGAAGCAGTAGTGAAATAATTAAACTGTGAACGTAAAATAGCCAAAGGAAACAACATGCTTCAGCATAAGATTGGTTTGGGTGGAATAATTTTAATGGGGGCATCTGCCTGCTTGAGTGGCTCTGTTTTTGCTGCACCTTTACAGATTCTCGATTTCAAAACTGGACAACTTAACCAAACCACTCAAGATCAACTCTGTACACAACTCAAAAACCTATGCAAAAAAGGGGTGCAATGGAGAAGCCTAACAACTCCAGACCAGAATTTGTGGGTTTTATCGAATCGTAATGATGTTGCACAATTTAAGCCAACATCGATGGGTTATAAATTGATTCGACAGTGGAATATCGTGACAGTCGCCAGCGAAGACGATGATCAAAAACAATATGTATTTCCCAAACTTTTTCCAATGACTGAAAATCGTTATGCAATTGCAGTCATTGAGCGTACTTCTGAAATGTATTCGGGTGGTGGCGCAAAAATAGAACAAGCCAGTTTTTATGAATTAAAAGATTTAGGTCAGGCACATCGCTTTATTGAAAATTATCCATTTAGTTTTAGTCGTATGGTTCGAGCCTGTTTTTCAGAGCAGGACTATGCAGCTTCAAAAGGGCGTTGTCATGATGAAGATGGTCTTAGTCTGGATATTCGGCCACTCAAGCCGATGCTATGGCAATTTCGTTATCGCTATCATTTAGATGTATCACCAGCATCCGATTCGGGTGAAAAATCTTATAAAGGTAGTCGCGACTTCAATATCGATTTAAATCGAGTACCAAAGAAGCCCAATATTCCTCAAAAATGGAATTATACCGGTCAGGGTTAAGTGTGATATTTACAGCCACCTAACAGATTAAATAAAACAAAATATGCTAAAAGTAGGCAATTGCAGATTGGAGTGAAACTTATGTTGCAGCGTCGTGATTCGTTATTGGGGCAAAAACGCTCTACCATCACATGTGCCTTTACGCTTGTAGCGGCTATATTTGGAGCAACTCAAATGGCAAATGCTGGCCCCGCAGTGGATCAGTTGAGTGATTGCTTGGTGAAATCGACCACAGCAGCCGATAAAACGACGGTGTTGCAATGGACTTATGCGGCGTTATCGGTGCATCCCGATTTAAAAGCATTTAGTAATGTGAGTGCTGAGCAAAAAGATCAGCTTGACCAAAAGCTTGCGCAAGTGTTGCAACGGATTATTATCGATCAATGTTCGGCACAGACCAAAAATGTGATTCAAACCGAAGGCTTGCAGGCGGTGGGGCAGAGTTTTCAGCAATTGGGACAAAATGCAGGTGAAGAGATTGTAAAAGATCCGGCAGTGAAGCAGCAGTTACAAGGAACACTTCGCTATATCGATTTAAACAAAGTGGCGATGACGTTTTTGACGCCGGGTGTGTTGGGTAAGTTGGGATTATAAATAACTTAATCTTATTAGGAAATAATTTATATATTATAGATTCTGAATTTAATAATTTACTTCTAGACTAGATTAATCTAATAATTTGATTAGCAAGCTTATTTCTTGCTAATCAATATTAAAATATAAATTTAGATAGCATGGAATGGGGGTGAAAGTTTCTAAATTAATAAAGCGTATTTTTAGCTCTAAATTATGTCTCTAAGCATGAATAAGCTAAATGAAGAGAAAACAGTACATCATAACTCCTATTTATAAAAGCGCTCACATTTGAATAATATTTATAAGTAAGTATTTACAGAGATTCTATTTGGTATCATTTTATAAATATAACTAAAATTTAATTTTCGCTGCAATTGATAATAAATATTGATTCAGTCTTTTACTTTCCATGAATATTTAACTGGATTACTTGCTCCTTTTTTTCGAAATTTATCTGGAACTCTTTTATTAATATATTTATTTAAAAAAAATGATGAGGCTTCTTTACCCACGAAACCAAATCTCTTTTTACGCATAGTTTCATCATAGATATCTTCATTTATGAGCATAAATTGTGGGAAATTTTCTTTAGTAGCTTCTTTCCATTCATCAACAATAAAAACACCCTTAATGACACCTTGAATTGTTGCTAATACTAATTCTGCTTTTTTAGCCTCTGTTAAACTAATCTTCCATGCAAATCTTACAGCATCATAAATATTTCGCTCTAAAGCACTTTTATTAATAGAAATAATTAGTGCTTTGTCATCAATTTCTACTGTTTCAATTTCATAAGTATTTATAATTTCTTGCACGTGAGCTACTCCGAATTCATTACTACCATTACCATTCATAATATTTGATAAGCCAGCATAAGCATCGATAAGAGCGGCCTCAATTTGAAACGCTGTTTCTTCATCTTTAATGCCATGTCGATGAATAATATGAATAATATCTAGGTTAGTATTTTTTATCTGTTTAATTAATTTTAGCTTGTAGCTTAGAATATCATTATCATCTTCTTTAATCTCTCCTCTTGTATGCTGAAAAACCCTATTACCTCGACCCTTGCCAACATAAAAAGTTTGACCATCACGTGGATCTATTAATCGATATACATACCAACCTAAACGATTTGAAACTTCATCCGAAAAGTGATTATTCTTCATTATTTTAGCCTTAATATAAAACCCCGTATTACTACGAGGTTTTATATCATGAAACCAATTAAAGATACAAAAATCTAACTAATCAACTTCTTCATCAATTCATTCACTTGTGCAGGATTGGCTTTGCCTTTTGAAGCCTTCATCACTTGACCTACAAGGCCATTAAAAGCTTTCTCTTTACCAGACTTATACTCTTCAACCATTTTTTCATTGGCTGCAAGTACGTCTTTAATGATCGCTTCAATCGCACCTGTATCAGTTTCTTGCTTTAAACCTTTTTCCTGAATAATCGTATCGGCAGATTTGCCTTCATCCCACATAAAGCCAAAGACTTGTTTTGCAATTTTACCGCTGATGGTGTTATCCACAATACGTGCAATCATGCCACCCAATTGCTCAGCAGACACAGGCGAATCTGCAAGCTCTAAGCCAGCTTTATTTAAAGCTCCAGAGAATTCACCCATCACCCAGTTTGCAGCAATTTTACCGTGTGCTGCACCGCCAGCCGCTGCCACAACCGCTTCATAAAAATCGGCCATTTCACGAGACAAGGTAAGTACATGCGCATCGTATTCGGTAATTGCAAATTCAGCGATAAAACGTTCACGGCGTGCAGCAGGAAGCTCCGGCATGGTCGCTTTAATTGCTTCAATTTGCTCATCTGCAATGATCACAGGCAACAAATCTGGATCTGGGAAGTAGCGATAGTCGTTCGCTTCTTCTTTAGAACGCATTGGGCGGGTTTCCATTTTGTTTGGATCAAACAAACGGGTTTCCTGATCAATTGTGCCGCCCCATTCCAAAATTTCCATCTGGCGCTCAATTTCGACATTGATCGCTTGCTCGATAAAACGGAACGAGTTGAGGTTTTTCAGCTCACAGCGGGTACCAAATGCATCACCCGGACGGCGCAATGACACGTTACAGTCGGCACGGAATGAACCTTCTGCCATGTTGCCGTCGGAAATTCCTAACCAGCGCACAAGCGTGTGAATCGATTTGATATACGCAACCGCTTCTTCGACCGAGCGCATATCTGGTTCAGATACGATTTCGAGCAATGGTGTGCCGGCACGGTTTAAGTCGATACCCGACATACCTTCGAACTGGTCATGAATCGATTTACCGGCATCTTCTTCTAAATGCGCACGGGTTACGCCGATGCGTTTGACGGTGCCATCTTCAAGCTGGATGTCGATATGGCCCAAGCCTACAATCGGATTGTCCATCTGGCTGATCTGATAGCCTTTTGGCGAATCTGGGTAGAAATAGTTTTTACGTGCAAATACAGAAGCCTGATCGATATACGCATCGATGCCCAAGCCAAAGCGGATCGCAAGATTCACCACTTCTTCATTTAATACTGGCAATACACCCGGCATGGCCAAGTCGACCAAACTTGCTTGCGTATTCGGATCTTGTCCAAATTCGGTAGAAGAACCCGAGAAAATTTTAGATTGGGTTGCAAGCTGGGTATGAATCTCAATCCCGATCACCACTTCCCAACCATCAATCAGGTTCGACTTTGGCTTTTTTTGAGCTGCTTTTGAAGGATTATTCATTAGGCATTCTCCTCAGCAATTGCCGCACGTTGCGTGTGGAAGGTGGTGTCTTGTTGGTACTGATGCACAATTGAAAGCAATTGCGACTCTGACCAGTAATTACCAATCAGTTGTAAACCGACAGGTAAATTGTTGCTGTCGAGGCCCACAGGTGCATTGATTGCAGGTAAGCCCGCAAGGTTCACTGCAAGGGTATAAATATCGCCCAAATACATCTCAACGGGTGTGAGATCGGCACCAATTTTATAAGCTGTGGTGGGTGCAGATGGCGCAGCAATCACATCGACATTTTCAAATGCTTTTAAGAAATCTTGCTGAATTAAGCGGCGTACTTTCTGCGCTTTTACATAGTAGGCATCATAATAGCCAGCCGAAAGGGCATAAGTACCAATCAAGATACGGCGCTGTACTTCTGCACCAAAACCTTCTGAGCGTGAACGTTTGTATAAATCCATCAAATCGACCGGATTTTCACAGCGGTAGCCATAACGTACACCGTCATAACGCGATAGGTTCGATGAGGCTTCAGCAGGTGCAATCAGGTAATAAGTGGGTACATAGCTTTCAGTCATGCTAAGGTCAATCTCGACCAGTATCGCGCCCATCTCTTCCAGTTTTTTCAGAGATTCTTCTACGCGTGCTTTTACCTCGGCATCTAAGCCTGCCACATTGAAGTACTGCTTTGGAATACCAATACGCAGGCCTTTTAGTGCTGTTGCATTTAAGTTCGCTACGTAGTCATCGACGTCTTTTTTGACAGACGTTGAATCTTTGGCATCATGACCTGCCATCACATTCATAAGGTAAGCGCAGTCTTCGGCAGAGCGTGCCATTGGGCCGCCCTGATCTAGCGAAGATGCATAGGCGATCATACCAAAGCGTGATACACGGCCATAGGTCGGCTTTAACCCTGTTAAACCACAAAACGACGCCGGCTGACGAATAGAGCCGCCCGTGTCTGTACCAGTGGCAAACGGAGCAAGATCTGCGGCCACGGCGGCTGCCGAACCACCCGATGAACCGCCCGGTACACGGTCGAGTGCCCATGGGTTACACGTTGCACCAAAGTAGGAGCTTTCTGAGGTTGAACCCATTGCAAACTCATCCATGTTGAGTTTGCCCAAGGTCACTAAACCTGCTGCATTGCCTTTGGCAACCACTGTGGCGTCATAAGGCGAAATAAAGTTGTCGAGCATTTTAGAACCGGCAGTGGTTTTAATTCCTTTGGTACAAAAGATATCTTTGTGTGCCAATGGAACGCCAGTGAGGAAGCCAGCGTTGCCAGCCTGACGCAAGGCATCGGCAGCATCGGCCTGTGCCAGTGCCTGTTCGTGGGTCACAGTGACATAACTTTTTACCTGAGCGTCGATTTTGTCGATGCGGTTCAGATAATGTTGCGTGAGTTCGCGGGAAGAAAATTGAGCTTGGCCTAGACCCTCGGCGAGCTCACGAACAGATAAGCGGTGTAAATCGGTCATAAGTAAAAATTCTTTACGTTCAAAATTGTAAGCAATTTAAGTAGCGAGAGTATTATTCGATTACGCGAGGAACCAGATACAGTCCAGCTTCAGTTGCTGGAGCAACTGCTTGATATTCTTCACGATGATTAGTTTCCGTTACCGCATCTTGGCGCAACGGTTGCGCGGTATCAAAAGGACTCTTTAGTGGCTCAACACCATCAGTATCGATACTTTTTAAGCTTTCCATCATGTCTAAAATTTTATTTAGACTTTGAGCATATTCGGCAGATTGCGTATCATTCAGCGACAATCGAGCAAGATTGGCGATTTGCGATACGGTTTGTGCATTTAAATCTGAATGCTGAGCATCCGATGTAGACATAATATCACCTAAGTCTGTATGAAAATTTGCAAATAATGTGGCTTATAATAAGCGATTGACTTGTTCAAAGCATCACATTTAGTTAAAGTTGCCAACTTGCGTCCATATAAAGTTTAACTGAGAACGACCCGTGATTCTAAAACGACTAATTGGCTTGTTTTCGCCAGATCTAGCCATTGATTTAGGTACAGCAAATACACTTATTTATGCACCAGGCCGAGGCATTATATTAAATGAACCGACTGTTGTGGCCATTCGTCACAGTGGCTCACAGAAAATTGTTGCTGCTGTAGGTCTTGATGCTAAACAAATGTTAGGTCGTACACCAGCCAATATTTCCGCGATTCGTCCAATGAAAGACGGTGTGATTGCCGACTTTGAAGTGACCGAGACCATGCTGAACCAGTTTATTGGTAAAGTCCACGAAAAGCGTTTATTTCCACCTGCACCGCGTGTTGTGGTATGTGTACCGTGTAAATCGACACTGGTTGAGCGCCGTGCCATCCGTGAAGCGGTATTTAATGCAGGTGCGCGTGATGTTCGTTTGATTGAAGAGCCAATGGCTGCTGCTATCGGTGCGGGTATGCCCGTCGAGCAAGCCTGTGGTTCGATGGTGGTCGATGTTGGTGGTGGAACCACTGAAATTGCGATTATTTCATTGCAGGGTTGTGTCTATGCCGATTCGTTACGTATTGGCGGCGATGTATTTGATGAGCAAATTATTCATTATGTACGTAAAGCGCATGGCTGTGTAATTGGTGAAACCACCGCTGAAATTATCAAGAAAGAAGTGGGTATGGCCATTGCCGACGACACTAAACTTGAAATTGAAGTGCGTGGTCGTAATTTGGCAGAAGGTGTGCCACGTTCAATTACCGTGACCTCTGACGAAGTGATGCAAGCTATTGCAGATCCATTACAAAGTATTGTCAGCGCGGTTAAATCTGCACTTGAACAAACACCGCCAGAATTGTCTTCAGATATCGCAGAGCGCGGTATTGTGCTAACTGGTGGTGGTGCGTTGCTACGTAATCTTGACAAATTACTCGCGCAAGAAACCGGCTTACCTGTGGTGGTTGCAGAAGATCCACTCACTTGCGTAACCCGTGGTGGTGGCAAAGTGCTTGAATTTTTTGACAATCCAAACCATGACATGCTTTTTGTAGGCTAATCCAATAGGAACGAGGCGGTGCAACCGAATCTTTTTTCAAGACAACCGCCATCTTTTCGCTCCTTTATTATTGCAGTGATTACAAGTGTGGTGGTGCTGTTTTTTAACTGGCGCATGCCACACGTCATTCAGCCTGCAAGGGATGTCTTGAATGCAGCGTATAATCCAATTTATGCGCTGGCAAGCTATCCGGTATTGTCGCGAGAGTGGCTCAATCAACAAACCAAATCTGAAGCTCAATTACGTCGTGAAAATACTGCGATGCAAGCTGAATTGCTTCAGGCACAGGTTCGTCTGCAAAAACTATCCGAGCTGTCGGCAGAAAACACCCGTTTACGTGGGTTACTCGATACGCCGTTGATTATCGATGGTCGTATGGAAATTGCGGAAGTGATCGGTACAGATGCAGATCCACTTCGTCATATCATTATTATTAACCGTGGTGCAAATAGTCATCTAAAAGTCGGACAAACCGTACTCGATGACAAAGGTATCATGGGACAAATTATTAATGTCTATCCACATAGTTCCCGTGTCATGCTGCTATCAGACAAAGAACATTCCTTATCGGTTCGGCTTGAGCGCACAGGCATGCGTGCAATTGTCACTGGTACTGGCGATTTGGGACGTCTGAAAATGGAATATGTGGCAACAAGTGCCAATATTCAAGTAGGCGACAAAGTTTACAGTTCTGGTTTGGGTGAGCATTTCCCTGCGGGATATTTGGTTGGAACTGTATCTCAAGTTCGTCGTCACAATTCGGGCGAGTTTGCCGAAATCGATGTAACGCCTGCGGCTCAATTGGCCAGCGGTCATCATGTCGTGGTACTGTTTTCGGAATCTTTGGCGATGGAGCAACCGTATGCCGATCGCTAAACTCAGTGTAAAAAAATCTAAAGATCCATTATTGGTGATCGTCCTATCGATTGTGATTGGCTCGGTGCTAATGGTGTACCCGTTATCGTATGACATTTCAGGATGGCGCCCACTGATCATGCTGATGATCATGCTGTTTTGGGTACTGTGCCAGCCTACATGGTGTGGAGTATGGTTTGCTTTTGCGTTGGGTATTTTTACCGATTTGCTGCTCGATGCACCATTGGGTTTAAACGCGTTAAGCTTTGTACTGATCACCTTTTTTGTGCGCTACTTTACCCGTGAACGCCGGATTTTAACTTTTTGGAATATCTGGACGCTTGCTGGATTGGCGATTTTAGCTCATCTTTTGTTTATCTGGTTTGCACAAACGCTAGGTGATATGCGCTTTTCACTGGCACGACACTGGCAACCGCTTTTGACCAGTATCTTATTTTGGCCTGTTGTGTACTATTGTTTAAAACGATGGCGCATTTAATACTGGCTTCCAGTTCCCCCAGACGACACGAATTACTCAGTCAACTGGGGTTGACCTTTGAGGTGCATGCACCAGATATTGATGAGTCTGTTCTCGATCATGAGCAGGCACATGACTATGTTGAACGTTTAGCCGTCGAAAAAGCCCATACGATTTTACGTCAATTTCCTGAATCAATTGTGATTGCTGCTGACACAAGTGTGAGTGTTGATGGTAAGATCATTGGAAAACCAGAATCAAAACAACATGCATTTGCGATTTGGTCTGAACTCTCAGGACGTCGTCATGAGGTTTTGACCGGACTCTGCGTTGCAACACTACATCAGCACGAGTCGCTTTGTGTGCGCACCGCCGTCGAATTCCAGTCGCTCAGTCTGACCGATATGGAGCGCTACTGGGCTACAGGCGAACCCATCGGTAAAGCAGGCGGATATGCCATACAAGGAATTGCTGCGCAGTTTATTCCGCGTATAGAAGGTAGTTATACCAATGTAGTGGGCTTGCCTTTGCACGAGCTAACACAGTTATTACAACGAGTTAAGGCCTTAAATTAACTCTGAAACAAGAATTTTTATAACGCTTTGAGTTTTTTTATGTCGGAAGAATTACTTATTAATGTCACGCCCATGGAGTGTCGGGTGGCATTAATTCAAAACGGAACAGTAAACGAACTATTTGTTGAACGTACTGTTAAACGGGGCTTGGTGGGCAACATTTACATGGGTAAAGTTGTGCGCGTTTTGCCAGGAATGCAGGCTGCCTTTGTCGATATCGGTTTGTCCCGAACTGCTTTTTTACATATCAATGATATGGTCTGGCCACGCGCGCAACCTACGCCAAATGTATTTGAGTTGCTACATCCGGGGCAGGTTCTCACGGTTCAAGTGATGAAAGATATGCTGGGAACCAAAGGCGCGCGCCTAAGCACTGATTTATCTATTCCTTCGCGATATCTGGTCATGATGCCATACGGCCATCATATAGGCGTGTCGCAGCGCATCGAAGCAGAAGAAGAGCGTGACCGTTTAAGAGGCATTATTGAACGCATTCAGGCCGAGCAAAAGTTGCCGGGCAGTGTGATTGTACGCACAGCAGCCGAAGGAGTCGATGAAGAATCGATTGTTCAGGATATGCGTTACTTGGCCAAACTTTGGGAGTTTATTCAGCGTAAACAAAAACAGGCTGTAGTTCCAAGCTTGATTTTTGAAGAGCTGCCGCTTCCACAACGAGTGATTCGTGATCTGGCCAATGAAGACACTGCAAAGGTTTATGTTGATTCTCGGGAGGTTTACACCAAACTCAGCGAATTTATCGACGAATTTGTACCTAATATTAAAAATCGTCTGATTCACTATCCGGGTGAACGTCCGATTTTTGATTTGCACAATGTCGAAGAAGATATTCAAAAAGCCTTACAAACACGTGTTGCGCTTAAGTCAGGCGGTTATCTGATGATCGATCAGACGGAGGCCATGACCACGATTGATGTAAATACTGGCTCATATGTGGGTGGGCGCTCACTTGAAGACACTGTATTTAAAACCAATATGGAAGCAACGCAAGTGATTGCACGACAGTTACGGTTACGTAACTTAGGTGGAATTATTATCATTGATTTCATTGATATGCAGGAAGCGACGCACCGCGAAGAGGTCATGAACCAGTTTCAAAAGATGCTCGAACGCGATCATGCCAAAACCAAGATCACACAAGTGTCTGAGCTCGGTTTGGTTGAAATGACCCGAAAACGTACGCGTGAGTCGTTAGAGCATTTACTTTGTGAATCGTGTCCGACCTGTCAGGGACGGGGGTATGTCAAAACAGCCGAGACGGTTTGTTACGAGATATTTCGAGAAATTTTACGTTACGCGAGAGCTTTTGAATCACAGAGTGGCTTTACTGTTGTCGCACATCCTTCAGTGATTGACCGGCTACTTACGGCAGAAGCGCCAGCCGTCGCGGATCTTGAGCATTTCATCACGCGTGTCATAAAATTCCAAGTTGAAAATTTATACACGCAAGAGCAATACGATATCATTTTGAGTTAAAGATGTAACAAGATTTCGCTTAATCCTTGTTACAACTGAAATTTTACTTTTATTGGCGAATTTTCAATACTAGGGACACAACGTAGCCAAAGACTTTTCTCCCATATTAGTCTTAGCAAATATAAGGGGTCTCTCGCATGAATGTTAGTGAAAGAATATTAACTCAAGGTTTAAAGCATATGATCGACAGCAAAACGGCTGCATCTTGTTATATGGTAGATGATCAAGGTAAAGAAGTTCAGATCACAACCGCAATGATCCGTAATGTGTGCCATCAATTACTTAAACAATGTCGTACCATTAAAAACTAAAGGGCTATTTCAGCCCTTTCGTTTTGTTTGTAATGATCAGAATAACAATAAAGAGATTAGGACGCCGCGGCGTCTTTTTTAACGTCGGTAATAGCGCTTAAATCCGCATCATTGTTTGCAATCACTGCTTCGAAGCGCTGAATTTCATCTTCCAAATGTGTTAAAAGGTTTTGCATACTTGGTAAGGCATTACGGCAAGCGATCAGACCGACTTCAAGTTTGTCTAAATAGCTGGTCATGGTGATATTGAGCGCCTGACCGTCTAATACAATTGAGGCAGGGTACAATGCATCGAGCTTGGCGCCATTCCAGTACAGTGGTTCGCGTGGTCCTGGTACATTCGAGATGACCAGATTAAATGCCTGACGTTTTGGCATAATCCCCGACAAGATATTTAAGCCTGCAGGACCATATACCACCGCACTATAGTTAAGAATCTGATCACTGGTCATACGCTTAAAACGCTGTTTCGAGTTTTGTACGCTACGACGAATAATTTGCAAACGTTCAAGCGGATCATTTTTATGTGTTGCCAAATTGGCCAGAATCATGGTGATACGGTTACTGGTGTCGGAATCATCATCTCGAACAGAAGCGGGAACCATCGCAATGAGCGGCTTTGAAGGCAAGCTGTTGTGACTAAGTAAATATTCGCGAAGCGCGCCCGAGCAGACCGCCAAAATCACATCATTAATGGTCACGCCTAAAGCTTTGGCAATATCTCGAAAGCGATCCAGTTCAAATGATTGCGCAGCAAAGCGGCGTGATGAACTCACGCGCTGATTCAACATCGAGCTAGGAGCCTGAAAGCTTGAAACATGATCGGGATTACGACCAATATCTTTAAAAAGCGTCTGTGAGAGTTCTTGCACTACGGTTGGTGTGGCCTGTAATTGTGTTTTGAGCCCCGTGATAATTTTTTTGATTTTACTGACTTTAGGTTCTTTTAGGCGTTTGGCACGTTTGCCTTCGACACACCAAGGTGGAACAATACTTTTTTCATTCACATCGTGAGACAGAGATTTTTCAATCAGGCGCATACCTGCCACGCCATCCACCATGGCATGATGGATTTTAAAATACATGGCAAAACGATTGCCCTCGATCCCTTCAATAATATTACAGGTCCAAAGTGGTTTAGCACGATCGAGCAAGGTACTGTGTTCTTGTGAGATATACACCAGAAGTTCACGAATTCGAGCTGGATGAGGCAGCGCAACATGACGGAAGTGATGATCTAAATCGAACTCTTCATCTTCATCCCAAAACAAACCGTTGAGTTTGTTGTTAAATGGAGGAACAGGAATCGACTTTGAAATACGAATATCATTTACCAAATCTTGTATAAATGTCGCTGGTGCATTGTCTGGAATCTGGAATAAAAATAATCCGCCGACATGCATGGGCTGTTGTCTTTTTTCTAATGACAAGAAGATAAAATCAATCGGATGTAATGGGCGCATAGCGTGGATTGCCTCACTGCAATGATAATAATAACCCTGATATGAGCTATGTTTTTAGAATTATAGAACCGTACAACTAGTATATCGTTATTCGCCGACATAAATCTAACAAATTATGTTGAATAGCGAGTTCATAAAAAAACCACTGTAATAACAGTGGTTTTTTTTGAATTATTTATTCACATTACCGGCATGTAAACCACATTCTTTTTTGGTGGCTTCTTCCCACCACCAGCGCCCCTCACGCTCGTGCTGGTTTGGCAACACCGGACGGGTACATGGTTCACAGCCAATCGAGATAAAGCCACGTTCATGCAGCGGATTGTATGGAATTTCCATCATGCGAATATAATTCCATACATCGGCACTCGACCAGTTAGCCAGCGGATTGTATTTGATCAGCTGTTTGCCGGGGCCAGAAAATCCAGCATCCGCTTGAACAACGGGAATTTCGTTCCGTGTACCCGGACTTTGATCTTTTCGTTGACCTGTAATCCAGCCATCGAGTGTGGCCAGTTTCTTGCGAAGCGGTTGAACTTTTCGTATTCCGCAGCACTCAGTATGTCCATCTTCAAAGAAGCTAAACAAGCCTTTTTCATTCACCAACTGCTGTACCGCATCCGATTCTGGAAAACAGATTTCGATCTCGATATTGTAATGCTTACGAACCGTTTCGATAAACTGATAAGTTTCAGGATGCAAACGGCCTGTATCGAGGCTAAAAACGCGAAACGGTTTACGCAAACGAGAGGCCATATCAATCAGCACCACATCTTCGGCGCCCGAAAATGAAATTGCAATTTCACCTTCTTGATTCAGTGCAAGTTCTAAAATTTCAGTTGGATACTTATCTGCATATTCGGTATTGAGTGCATCAACCAAATCGAGAGTAGGGATGGCGGTCATATAGGCTCCTGGCAACAGGCTTGGATGCGTATTATATAGCGCAGCGTTCTTTAAAGTGCCGAATTTAGAATAAATAAATCAACGATCTTGGGGTACACAATGAAATCTTCAACGATGACCCATTTTTGATCAGCTTAATGCTATTATACATCCATTTTTAAAACTGACAGTTGGAGTCTTCCATGGAAATCGTATGTCTTGATCTTGAGGGTGTTTTGGTTCCGGAAATCTGGATTAATTTTGCAAAAAAAACAGGAATCAAAGAGCTTGAAGCCACCACACGCGATATTCCGGATTACGATGTCTTAATGACTCAGCGTCTTAATATTTTAAAGCAACATGGTTTAGGCCTAAATGATATTCAAGCCGTAATTGCAGACATGGGGCCACTACCGGGTGCTAAAGAGTTTGTGGAATGGGTACGTACGCATTTCCAATTGATTATTTTGTCCGATACATTTTACGAGTTTGCACATCCGCTTATGCAGCAACTGGGCTGGCCAACTATTTTCTGTCATAAACTCGAAACAGATGAAAAGGGGATGATCAGTGCCTATAAACTTCGTCAACCAGATCAAAAGCGCGAAGCAGTCAAAGCGTTGCATGGCTTAAACTTCCGTGTCATTGCTGCCGGTGATTCTTACAATGACACAACGATGTTGGGTGAAGCCGATCATGGTTTCTTGTTTGATGCGCCAGAGAATGTGATTGCAGAATTTCCTCAATTTCCAGCGATTCATGGTTATGATGCGCTGAAAGAAGCGATTCGTGCCGTATCGCAGCGTGACATTCCGGCGTAAAAACTGAACGATAAAAAAGGCGCTAGATGCGCCTTTTTTATTTGAATCCTACTTAGAACTTGTAGCCAATTTTCATGCCATAGGCAATAGCATGGTTGTCACTGAACTCTGCTACATAGTCGCTGCTTCCAGCTTGTGCACCCGTCTGTGCTTTGGCATCACCCAGCCAGAAGTATTTCACCCCGCCTGCAATAAAGTAATTCGGTTGTGGGCTATATTGCACACCCAATCCGACATTCCAGTAGCCTTCTGTTGGCCCAAGTGTAGTGACCGGATTTCCAGCACCTGAATCCCAGCCGACAGAAACGTTGCCGGCCCACTGCTCATTAAGCTTGCGACCCACACCGACATTGGCAGACCACTGGTCATCTGAGTATTCAACCAGATTAAAACCATTTGGGCGACTAATCAGCGGACCAACTGCTTCGGATACTTTGCCGAATTTGTAAGGTTGAATTGAAAAATCCTTCCAGTTGACCCAGCGTACATTGGCAAATGCAACGGTATTGGCCATGATTCCGGTTTGAAAATCAAGGTTCACCGATTGAGGTGTAGTAATCGTGGTTTTACCATTGCTATTGATTGCTGCTAGTTGTGAACCAGATACACCCAAACCTGAAAGCACAGTTGTTAAAGCTGGAAAGCTGAGTAATGATAGATTTTCATCAATATTGACATCGTGATCAATTTCAGAGCGATAGGTCAAAGATGTCTTTAAGGCAATATCTGGAATTTGGTAAGCAACACCGGCTAGCCAGCCTACGCCACTGGTTTCTTTAATATTGGCATCGTAGCCATTATACAGGCTGTAGGCTTGACCTCTCAGTTTTACGTTCCCCTTAACTGTTTGATAGACAGGACCTGCATAGAAATTCCAGTTTTGGTTGGGTTGAAAGCCAAAAACAAAGGCTAAATTTTGTGAGTCAACCTCAACTTGAGTGGCACCACGACCTAAGAATCCACCTGCTGCAGTCAATGCACCAGCAAGCTGTTGAAACTGAGGGCTAGCTAAAACTTGTGCTCTAGCTACTGCGCGTGTTTGATCTGTGATGGGAATGTTTTGTGCTTTTAATGCTGCCTCAGCTCGGCTGGTGACAATATCATCAATTGCTTTGGCTGATAAAACAGAGTCGGTACCCGGATTCGATACGAACACATTATTGCCAGAATATTCTGCTTTGGCACCAAATGGCTGATCGTAAAGTAAACCAAATGAAAAATGATCGGCCACTTGTAGTTTGAGCACCGCACTTGGGAAATAATAATCTTCCGCCATATCGCCAATGTCACGACGTGTGGTGCTGCTTCCTGCTTCTTTACCCGAAACATCTGGATCTAGAATAGAAATGCCTGCTTCAAAATAATTTCCTGGTTGCAAGAATCCCGACATAGACTGACCCGAACGGTCTAGCGCTGCTGCAAAGGCGCCAGTCATTGGTAAGCTTGCAAGTAATACAGCCGTACTTAAGTATTTTAATTTCATTGTATTTTCCCTTGAACATCAATGTTTTATTATGGTGTTCCTTCATGGAACTGATGTTTAAACTTTTTCCTTTCGATCTAAATGCCGAAAATCAAAAAGTCACTCCGTGGTACAAAAATAACACAATTCACAGGCGTGTAAATGCTGGAAATGAACCAATTAGTATAAATTTTTCGCTTTACGCATCATTTATGATCTATATTTGATCAAATTGTGTGCAAGATGGGGCTGGACTATGAAATCATTATGGATTTTCGTAGATTGAATTGTGTAGCTAGTTCAATCCATCAAATCTCAATGAACTTAATCAGTGGACTTTCTCAAGTTTAAGGAGAATCTCATCAAGCTGTTTAATACGCTTGACCTCATCCCATAAACTTTTTGCTTCAGGGTAGGCCTTGGTCATCATGCCCAACCACTGCTTATAGCGGCCAATCATTCCCACTTCGGTTTTGAATTGACCACTCAAAAAGCGTTGTTGCAGCACCACCAGATCTGACCATGTCATGAGTGGCTGGTCTGAGTTTTCTCGAATACATAGGGTAAGGTCAGGCGTTGTCACTGCACCACGGCCCAACATTAAGTCCTCACACTGTGATTGGGCTTGACAGGCTTTGGCATCTTGGTTGTTCCAGATCTCACCATTAGCAATTATTTGAATATCAAGTGCGGCCTGAATTGGCTGAATTTTTTCCCAATAAGCTGGTGGCGTATAGCCATCTGCTTTGGTTCGCGCATGTACCGTCAGCCAGCTCGCGCCTGCGGCTTGTATCGCATAGGCGTTGTCCATCGTGTGGTTTTCATCGAGGTAACCCAGACGCATTTTTGCAGAGACCGGAATATGAGCAGGTACAGCATCGCGCACCGCCTTGACCAGTTCATGTACCACATCGGGTTCATCGAGTAGAACTGATCCACCACGATGTCGGTTTACGGTTTTGGCTGGGCAGCCAAAATTCAGATCGATGGCAGGTGCGCCCAAGGCCACCACTTTTTCAGCATTGGCTGCCAGCATATCCGGATTATTCCCCAGAAACTGCACATGGACTGGCGTACCAGCCGCAGTTTTACCGTTATTTTTAAGCTCTGGGCAATAGCTGTAATACACATGGTCGGGCAATACGCTATCGGTAACACGGATAAACTCGGTTACGCACCAGTCAAAGCGGCCAACATGAGTGAGCACATCACGCATGATCGGATCGGTTAAACCTTCCATTGGTGCAAGAATGAGTTTCAACGTATATACCCTGACTGGTTTGAATAAACCAGAGCGTTATACGCATTTTTACAGGCGATGTCCAGTCATGACATGTGGCTTAAAACAGCAAGCATTAAATACCCAGAATAAGCTCTAAAATCATTTTGCTGCCAATAAATCCGATGGCAAGTAAAATAAAGCCGATCAGGGTAAAGCGAATGGCTTTTTGGCCTCGCCAGCCAAATTTGGCATGACCAATCAAGAGAGCGCCATAGATGATCCATGAAATTATGCTAAACACGGTCTTGTGAGCCAGATGCTGGCCCAAGAAATTTTCAACGGTAAAAAAGCCAAAAGCCAGCGCGACGGTTAAAAGCACAAAACCAGTACGCAGCAAATCGAATAACAAGGATTCCATGGCCTGAAACGGAGGCAATAGATTCACCCAGAAGCGATGTTTTTGCTTCTTTTTGAGTTCGCGATCTTGAAACCAAAGCAAAATTGCATGAATGGTTGCCATCAGCAGTACAGCATAGGCAGATAGAGACAAGATAATATGTAGGTCTAGACCGAGGCTGTGCCTTTCAATGAACTGATCTGGTCGACTAAACGCATAGCCTAAAATAAGACCCGTGGCTGCCACGGGAATTCCGATGAGATTCAGTGCCAAAATAGGCCGAAACGTACTAAAAATCAGACTCATGAGTAGCATGAGACCTGAAGTAAATGAAATAAGGTTAAATACGTCGTAATTGATTCCAAGCGGAGTCAGCATACTGTTATATAAAACAGCTGCATGCAACGCCAAACCTAAACTGACCACACTGCCAATAAGCCAAGAGTTGGGATTATGTTTTGACATCAAGTGCATAAACAGATACCAGAATGAGGTCGTATACGCAATAAGTGCCAAAATGGTATAAACCAACGGGAGACTGATCATGTCAAACCTTTTTCGGGATTTAGAATATTCATCTAGATGAGATATAAATTCGCGGCGAACTACAGTATCCTATAGCATCTTATGCATAAATTTTCTATTTTGAGAAAGATTTTTTTGCAACTGGCCATTTTTAGCGGATTTTGCAATGTTTGATACCTTAACAGAACGACTCACGCAGAGTTTAAGAAATGTTACTGGCTCAGGGCAGCTAACCGAAGACAATATTAAAGATACCTTACGTGAAGTACGTATGGCACTTCTTGAAGCTGATGTTGCGTTACCTGTAACTCGTGAATTTATCGCGAAAGTTAAGGAACAGGCATTGGGTCAGGAAGTGATGACTCAGCTTTCCCCTGGGCAGGCATTCGTCAAAATTGTGCATGACGAACTGACCAAAATGATGGGTGAGGCCAATGAAAGCCTCGATCTTGCGGCAAAACCACCCGTGGTGGTGTTACTTGCCGGTTTGCAAGGTGCGGGTAAAACCACCACGGCTGCAAAGCTTGCACGTTTTTTACAAGAACGCCAAAAGAAAAAAGTCGCGATGGTATCTGCCGACGTATATCGTCCGGCTGCGATCAAGCAGCTACAGACGGTAGCGGGCGAAGTTGGCGCGATCTTTTTTGAATCGAATGCTAATGAGAAGCCGATTGATATTGCCAACCGTGCCATTGAGCAAGCCAAAATTCAGTTTGCCGATGTACTGATTGTCGATACCGCAGGTCGTTTACATGTCGATGAAGACATGATGGGCGAAATTAAAGCATTACATGCCTCGATCAAACCGACAGAAACCTTGTTTGTGGTCGATGCCATGACTGGTCAGGATGCTGCCAATACTGCGAAAGCATTTAACGATGCTTTACCATTGACGGGTGTGATTTTGACCAAAACCGACGGTGATGCACGCGGTGGTGCAGCACTTTCTGTTCGTGCAATTACTGGTAAACCGATTAAGTTCTTGGGTATGGGCGAGAAGCTCGATGCTCTCGAGCCGTTCCATCCTGAACGTATCGCACAGCGTATTCTTGGCATGGGTGACGTTTTGTCACTGGTGGAAGAAGTCGAGCGCAAAATCGACAAAGAAAAAGCCGAAAAAATGGCGAAAAAATTGCAAAAGGGCGGTACTTTCAATTTGGAAGACATGCTCATGCAATTTGAACAGATGAAAAAAATGGGCGGCATGATGGGCTTTCTGGATAAACTTCCAGGCATGAGCAATTCAGGTATCCAGCAGGCGATTGAGCAGGCCAATCCTGAAAAGCAAGTCAAGAAAATGGAAGCCATTATTCAGTCGATGACGCCTAAAGAGCGTAAAAATCCAGATATTATCAATCCAAGCCGTAAAAAACGTATTGCGGCTGGTTGTGGTATGGATGTTTCTGAAATCAATAAATTGCTTAAACAGCACAGTCAGATGGCAAAAATGATGAAAAAATTTGCCAATCCGTCTGGCATGAGCAAAATGATGCGTTCATTCGGCAATCTGCAAAAGCAGTTTGGCGGTGGCGGTGGTGTCGGGCCATTGTTTGGCGGAAAAGACGACAAGAAATAAGCTTAAACAGCATAAAAAAGGCGCTACGGCGCCTTTTTTATGCTTTAGGTACAAGCGGGCTGATGCTGTAGATAATGCTGTAAGCCTTTGAGTAAAAGATCAGATTCGATTTGCGGGGAATAATGCTGCAAGAACTTGGCAAATAAAGGCGCATCGCCACCTGTTAAAACCAATTGCTGCGGTGTACGCTGCATAATGGCTTCAATTGTACTGACCAATCCCAGTAAAATCCCGTGATGTACGGCATCTATGGTGTTGTGTCCCGGATCAAGATCATCAAAGGCAGAATCTGGAATTTTAATGCCTTTGGTATTTTGAATCAGCGCATCACGCTGCAAATATAAATTCGGCAGAATATAGCCACCCAAATGCTGGTGGCCTTGAACCAAATCGATCGTCAGAGCGGTGCCGCAGCCAATCACACATACATTTCGATCAGGCTGGGCAACCGCCAGAACTTGTAGCCAACGATCAATTCCAAGCTGGGCAGGTTGCTCGTAGCCACATTTGAGTTGCGCGTACTCGGCATGCACTTGAGCCATGATAATCGGAATATTTAATCGGGCGAGAATTTGCTGGATACGGGCATTATTTTCTGCATCGAGTACCGATGATACACCGACACGCTGAATTTTCTGATGATTAAAGTGCTGGATAAGGCCGAGCAGTAAATCCGCAGGTGATTGCAAATGCAACTCGGCAGCATGTTCAATCGTCTCACCGTTTTGAGTGATCCAGTATTTTAATCGGGTGTTGCCGATATCGAGCCATAACTGTTTCATAGTGCCGATCCATCTTCATGCTGAATCAGACGCATACGACCCTGATAAAAATGCTTCAGGCCCTCTTGATCATGCACCATCACCGCACCTTCGCTGTTAATACCTTCAAAACTACCCGTAATGTGACCCTGATGATGCTCAAAACGGATGGCTTGATGCATAAAGGCAGCATAATGGTTAAATCGCTGGTCGAGGTTATAGCAGCCATGATCAAACCAGTCCTTGGCATTTTGAATGGCAAGGTAGAGCTGCGCAATCAGCTCTGTCCGGTCTGCCTGAAGTAGCCCCAAATCGCTCAGCGAAGTAACTGCCTGATCAGTCGGCAACTGCATGGGTGTGACCAGATTCATGCCTACGCCAACAATCGCCTGATGAGGTGATAACGGCTCGACCAGAATACCTCCCCATTTTCCTTGTAGGCTATATAAATCATTCGGCCACTTCACCTGTAATTTAAGCTCGCTTAAAGCTGGCATTTGTAAGATATTTAATGCAATTTCAAGCGCCAGACGGCCATCAAGCGTTGTTTGAGTATTGACCAGTGTGCTTAAATAAATGTTACCTTTGGGTGAAATCCATTCGCGCTGGTGCTGGCCCCGTCCTTGGGTCTGAATCTGGCTGCACACCAATGCAGTTGCAACATTTTTTTGCGCAAGCTCACGCACATCATCGTTGGTCGATGTGGTGCTTTCTTTGAGAAGAAGAATTTCTGGCAGTTGCTGTGCGTCTAAAAGACGTTGTCTGAGTATACGTGTCTCTAAATCCATGTTGAATCTGAGAAAAGTGGAAAATTATTTATGGAGTTAATCATATATCTGGCTATTGGTGCAATCGCTGGATTTGCCGCAGGCTTATTTGGTGTAGGTGGTGGGTTAATTATTATTCCAATTTTATACGTGGTGTTTCATCAGCTTCAGTATGATCCTACCGTGATCATGCACATGGCGGTGGGTACGTCTCTGGCGACCATTATTGTGACCTCGATCAGCTCTGTGATGGCACATCATAAAAAAGGTGCGGTACTCTGGCATGTATTTAAAAATATGGCGCCTGGGCTGGTGATCGGATCATTGGTTGGAGCGGGAATTGCCGATCTATTGTCTGGCCCGCATCTGCAACTGATTATTGGCAGTTTTGCAATTTGGGTAGCATTTAAAATGTTTAAAGGCGCTCATACTGTGGTTGACCAGACACAATCTTTGCCGTCGCGCGCCATGCAAATTCTGGCGGGAGGGGGCATTGGTGTAGCTTCCGCTATTTTCGGAATTGGCGGTGGCAGCCTGACAGTACCTTATTTGAATAAAAATGGCGTGGTGATGCAGCAGGCAGTTGCTACTTCGGCTGCCTGTGGCTTACCGATTGCCGTTGCGGGGGCGCTTGGCTTTATGTGGTTTGGTTATCAACAACACGTTTCTGTTCCGAATGCAATTGGCTATATTCATCTCTATGCGTTTACGGGCATCAGTATCATGAGCTTTATCACTGCCAAATTGGGGGCTCGTGTGGCACATCAGTTATCGCCTGCCATGTTAAAAAAATGTTTTGCTTGCTTATTGACCACGGTAGGCATTTACTTTATTTATCAAGGCTTATCTTAATTAAACCTGAGCCAGTTGATTGATCTTTTTTAAATGGCGCAGCGCATGCGGAAATGCACAGTCATCCTGTAAAAGACGGCAATTGGCTTAAAATGCAATAAAATTGTTAGACAAAGACATAGCAATATTAGATTCAAATCAGTTAAAAACAATAAACACCATGCAGGATTGGCACAAGTGCGTCCAATAAAAAATGAAAAAAGGTGAGCCATGAATCTTGATGACGTAGACAGTCTTTCAGAACACATTGCACGACGGATCGGTGAGCAAATTATTGTAGGGGAATTGGTCGAAGGTGAGCGTATTCAGGAGCTTCGCATTGCTAAAGAGCTTGACGTGAGTCGTGGCTCAGTGCGTGAGGCTTTGTTGCTGCTTGAGCGTACGCATCTGATTGATATCTTTCCGCGTCGCGGTGCGATCGTGTCCGAAATGTCCTCACAGCAAGTCAAAGCTTTATTTGACAGCAGTGTGTTGGTACTGGGGCACATTGTGCAGCGCCTGAGTGAAAGCTGGCGCGGACATGAAGCAGAGCAATTACAACATTTGCTTGTGCAGCTTGAAGAGCAAGTTAAAGCAGGTGACACCGAAAAATTTTACGATGGCATTTTCGACTATTTGGCTGCCCAGCACGATATCGTGGGAAATCCCTATTTAATGAAATTTTATAAAGAGCTGTTGCCCTCGTTGCGCCGTAGTTATTTTTTAACCTTAAATACCTCCAGACGCGAGTTACAGGAGGCTTTTGCGCTGTTTAAGCTGGTGATTGATGCAATTTTAATCCGAAAATCACATCAAGCCACTTTATTTATGGAAGATTTTTGCCGACACTTGCGTAACTTGGTGTTGGACTCCTTGACGCGCATGAAACAGATCGAACTGGCATGGGCGCGCCGTTCACGTCGCTCTTCGACGCGCTAATCGTTTCAAGTATCCACACCAGATGATGAGATATGTGCCTGCATTGAGGCATGTATAAATAATAGACATCATATTTCTGGATTGATTGAGACACTATGCGTTTAAGCAGTTTAAAACTTGCGGGCTTCAAATCTTTTGCTGATAGTGCCACTTTGCACTTTAAGGCCAACCGTACAGCGGTTGTGGGGCCCAATGGTTGCGGTAAATCCAATGTAATCGATGCCATACGCTGGGTGATGGGCGAATCCAATGCCCGTCAATTGCGTGGTGGCAGCATGCAAGATGTGATTTTTACCGGAACGGCAAAACGTAAACCTGTGGGAATGGCCAGTGTCGAATTACGTTTTGAAAACACCTACGGAAAATTAGGCGGCACCTACAATGCCTATTCGGAGCTTGCAGTACGCCGTCAGGTGAATCGCGATGGAAAGTCCGAATACTTTTTAAATGGTACGCGCTGTCGTCGTCGTGATATTACCGATATTTTCTTGGGAACAGGCCTTGGGCCGCGTTCCTATGCTGTCATCGAGCAGGGCATGATCAACCGCCTGATTGATGCCAAACCCGAAGAAATGCGTGTATTTATTGAAGAAGCCGCAGGTGTCTCACGTTATCAGGCACGCCGCCGTGAAACGCTTCAACATCTTGAACATACCGAGCAGAACTTGGCACGGCTGGACGATATTGCACTTGAGTTAAAAAGCCAGCTCAAAACGCTTAAGCGTCAGGCCGAAGCAGCTATTCAATATAAAACGCTTGAACAAGAGATCAAAACGCTCAAAATTGAAATTTTATCTTTTCAATCTGAACAAAGCCTGCACCTACAACAAGAATATACTGTGCAGATGAACGCATTAGGCGAAGAATTTAAACTGATTCGCTCAGAACTCAATACCATCGAACATGATCTTGAATCGACCAGTGCCTTGTTTCAGCGCTTAATTCAGCAATCGACACCCCTGCAAACCGAATGGCAAACTGCCGAAAAAAAATGTGCTGAGCTTAAAATGGTGCTCGAACAAAAACAGAGTTTGTTTCAGCAAAATAGCGTAACGCTTGGCCAACTTGAGCAACAAAAAGTGCAAACCAAAGAGCGTATCCAGCTGAGTGATATTCAACTTGAACATTTACATGAACAGATAGAACAGCAAAATACTGACTGGCATCAAGCTGAAGCCGATACACAACAGGCTGAGCAGCGTTATGCCGATTTACAGACACAGCATGTACAGGTTCAATCGCAATTTGAGCAACTCAAAGCCCAGATTGAAAAGTATCAACAGCAAAAGTCTCAAATGACAGCTCAAATGGAGCAACTGGGAAAATCGATTGATCGTACCCAGCAGCAAAAACAGACCTTACAGCAGCAGCTTGCGCATATTTCATCACAGGTGCAAGATGACGCACAACGTGAATTACAGCATGCACTTGAACAGCAGCAGCATGAGGTTTTTGCGCTTGAGCAAAAACGAGATGAGCTAAATGCTGTACTTACACAGTTACACGCGCAACAGGCGCAGCAAAAAGCCCAACTCGATCCGCTTGAAACACAAATCAAGGTGTTGCAAACAGAGCAGAAAAATCTGCAACAACTGGTAACCAAGCAAAGTAACAAATCTCAGGTAGGTAGCACGCAACTTTTACAAGTATTACAACTCAAAGAAGCGGGGCGTTCATACGCTAGTTTGATCGAGAAACTGTATAACCGCTGGATGGACGCGCATTATTTAGATCAGCATCAACCCTTTCAAAGTGAAATTGCCCGTCAGGTTCGTCCGGTAACTATGGCGCCGCAGAGATCATTTGCCAACTTGGTCGCTTTGGCAGACTGGATTGAAGCACCGCAGCTCTCACTTTGGAATGATATCTGGATCATTGACACATTAGATGCTGCATTAGCTTTGCAATCCTCATTGAGTGTGGGGCAAAGTTTATTGACGCTCGATGGTTATCATGTGGCCAGAGACTGGATAATTGGTCTAGATTATGACCATCAAAGTCAGAGCAGTGGCGTGCTCAGTCACCGTATTCGGCTCGAAGAAATAGCCTATGAATTACCGCAATGTATCGCTCAGCGTGAAACGCTGATCAACGCGTGGCAAATGCTTGAGCAGCAATGTGAGATGCAGCAGCAAAATATGCAGCAGATTCAGCGTGAACTCAAAGATCTACGGCCGCTTGTGCAAAAAACTGAGCTTGAAATTGCACGTCAACATGCTTCCGCACAAGCGTATGTCCTGCAACAACAGCAACTACAGCAACAGCTAACTCAACTTGAGCAGCAGCTTGAAGAAGATGCCATGCAGCGTGATGATCTGGAGATCGACTTACATGCTCTACAGTTAAAATTAGATGCACATTTGCCGCAATATAAAATTCAGCAACTCGAGTGGGAAACGCTTACCGAGCAAAAAGAGCAGGCATTTGAGCAATTACAGCAGCATCAGCAAACACGTGAGTTATGTAGTCGTCAGTTGGCACAGACCCAGCAGCAAATTGAGCTACTTGAAAAAGATCTATCGTTTTTAAAAACGCAAATGCAGCAGATTGTGGCACAAATGGAGCAAGCGAAAAAATTTGTCGATCCGGTACAACTGGAGCTGCCCGCGTTAGAAACCGAGTTTTCCGAGCAGTTTCAAAAAACTGAAGCATTACAAAAGCAGTGGAAAGAGTGGCAACTAGAGCTGAATCATGTTCAGGAAAAACAGCAGACACTGACTGAGCAGCGCCATGATACTGAGCAAAAAGATGAAAAGATCCGTGCTGCGCTGGAACAAAAACGTTTGGCATGGCAGGCCACAAAATCGGATTTGGCGCACTATCAAGAACAGCTTGAGGCGCTCAATGCACAAATATGTACCGGCCTAAAAATTGATCTTGAGTCGCATCAGCAACGGCTCGATAAAACCCTCAAGCAGTTTGAAAAACTCGGTGCAGTCAATTTGGCAGCCTCTCAAGAGTATGAAGAGGTTTCTGCACGTTTCGATGAATTGAATCATCAGATGCAAGATTTGGAAAACACGGTCAATCAGCTCAAAGATGCCATGAAAAGCATTGATTTAGAAACCCGTAAACTGTTTATGACCACATTTGATCGGGTCAATCATGAACTACAGGATCTGTTTCCAAAGGTATTTAATGGCGGCGAGGCTGCATTAAGTCTTGAAGATGACTGGCAATCGGGTGTAAAACTAATGGCACGACCACCAGGTAAGCGTAACAGTTCGCTGGCGCTGCTTTCCGGCGGTGAAAAAGCATTAACCGCTTTGGCATTGGTATTTGCAATTTTTCGATTAAATCCGGCGCCTTTTTGTGTGCTGGACGAAGTGGATGCACCGCTAGATGACGCCAATGTACAACGCTTTTGTAATTTGGTAAAAGAACTATCTGAGCACGTGCAATTCATTTACATTACACATAATAAACTTGCAATGACAATGGCAACTGATTTACTGGGGGTCACCATGCCAGAACCGGGCACCTCTAAATTAGTTACCGTTAATTTGGAAGAAGCAAAAGAATACGGGTTAGTTACGGAGTCATAGTATGGAAGTCACCACGATTGTGGGTATTGTTGTAGCCGTGATCATCATGATTATTGGGTTAAAACTACTGCTTAAAAGATCAACACCCGCTGAACCTTCTCTCGAAAGTGAATTACACATTGACTCTCAAAGTAATCAGCCGATCATTCCGCGTCATGTGCGAGATCAGCTTCAAGCTCAGGCGCCTGAACAAAACGAGCGTAAAGAGCCTACATTGCAGGCGATTCCAGATGAGCAAGATGATCTAAAATCTGCGTCTGTAGCGACCGAAGCAAATCCAGCAGAACCAGCGTCTGCTGCTCCAGCTGCCACACAGTCCGATGTCGTGGTGCTCCAGCCGCTCAATACAGAACCTACCGCCACGACACCAGTGACTGAATCTGCGGTGAAACCTGAAACTCAGCCAGAGCCTAAGGAGGCTGAACTTAAGCTTAATCCAGATGTTGCAACGGTTGAAATTGCAGAATTTGACGGCGAAAGTAGCCTTCTTGATGTGCATTTATCTCAGCAACAACAGTTTGATGACGAAAGTGCTTTAGCTACAGCGGAACAAATTTTGGCACTGAATGTTTATCCAAATCCGCGCCGTGCGCTTTCGGGCGATAAAACGCTAAAAGTATTGCTGAAATATGGTTTACGTTTTGGTGAACTCTCTTGCTTTCATCGTTATGAAAAAACCGATGAACCAAGCCCGCTCATGTTCTCTGTACTTCGCATGACCGATAACGGTCCGGCAGGTTTTGATCTTGAAGCATTATCGGTCGAGCAAGTACAAGGTTTGGCTTTTTTCTTGGCACTGCCGCATAACAATGCGCTCACTGGCTTTGACATGATGGCAAGTATTGCAGGTCTGGTTGCCCGAGAAATTGACGGTAAAGTGTATGATGAAAACAACAATGAACTGACACCACAGTTGAAAGAACACTGGCGTCACCATGTGATTGACTATCGTTCATCACAGGCATCAGTTTAAGCTAAAAATCTTTTATACTGATAAGCAATACGACAAAATTGAGGGCGGATGTTTCCGCCCTTTTATATGGTGAAATTTTATGATGCAACCTGCTGATATTGTTGCGCAGATGCGGCAGCTGATTCAATTAATCGCAAAACACAATCATGCTTATTACGTGATGGATCAACCCACCATTACCGATAACGAATATGACCAGTTGTTTCATCAGCTTAAAGCACTTGAGACCGATCATCCTGATCTGGTACAGGCAGATACACCCACCAATCGCGTGGGTGGGCAGGCATTAACAAAATTTCAAACCGTAACGCATACAGTTCCGATGCTGTCGTTGGGGAATGTATTTAATCAAGAAGATTTATTTGCTTTTGCACGCCGGATTGAAGAGCGCTTGCCCAATCAACAGATTCAGTATGATGTCGAGCTAAAGCTGGATGGTCTGGCGATTTCACTGTGGTATGAAGATGGAAAACTGGTGCGTGGTGTCACACGTGGCGATGGTGAAACAGGTGAAGACATTACCCAAAACGTGAAAACCATTCGCAATTTACCGAAACATTTACATCATAGTTCACAGCCTGTTCCGCGCTTCTTAGAAGTGCGTGGTGAGGTTTTGATGCCAAAGCTCGGTTTTGAACGTTTAAATGCGGCCAACGAGGCCAAGGGTGAAAAAACATTTGCAAACCCGCGTAATGCCGCAGCTGGAAGTTTACGACAGCTTGATCCGAGTATTGCAGCGTCGCGTCCCTTGGCATTTTATGCCTATGGTATTGCACAGTGTGAGCCTGCACATGGCTTGACCAGTATGCATGAAAGCTTGCAATGGTTAACAGCGCTGGGTTTCGAGATTGCCGAGCGTCAGTTTCTGTGCTCATCGATTCAGGAAGTCCAGCAGCGCTACGAGCAAATACAGCAAGAGCGGCCTCAACTGGCAGTTGAAATTGATGGCATGGTCATCAAAGTCGATGATCTGAAACAGCAGCAGCAACTGGGCTTTTTAAGCCGTGAGCCGCGCTGGGCCACCGCCTATAAGTTTCCTGCAGAAGTTGCCATGACCACAGTCGAAAATATTGACTGGCAGGTCGGGCGCACTGGAACACTGACGCCAGTGGCACGTCTGGCACCTGTTTTGGTGGGTGGCGTGACGGTATCTAACGTAACACTGCATAATATCGGTGAAATTCACCGTCTGGATGTGCGTATTGGCGATCGGGTCAGTGTATATCGTAGTGGAGATGTGATTCCAAAGGTGGAGAAAGTCTGGCCAGAATTTCGCCCTGAAAATGCAGTTGAAGTACAATTACCAGCACAATGCCCGGTATGTTCATCCCCTGTGGTGATGCCTGAAGGTGAAGCACTGGCGCGTTGTTCGGGTGGTTTGTACTGCGCCGCACAGCGTATCGAGGCCATTCGTCATTTTGTATCACGTAAAGCCATGGACATTGAAGGCTTGGGAGATCGTTGGGTGGAGTCATTGCTGCATCTTGATTTACTTAAAGATGTTGCAGACATTTATCATTTACACGAGCACCGTGAAAAATTGCTCACGATTGAAAAAATGGGTGAGAAATCTGTACAAAACTTGGTTGATGCGATTGAAGCCAGTAAAAAAACCACATTGGCACGTTTTATCTATGCACTCGGTATTCGAGGTGTGGGCGAAACAACGGCCCGAATGCTGGCCAATACCTTCCAGACACTGGATGCCTTGAAACAGGCCGATGTCGACATGCTGAAAAAAACGCCAGATGTCGGTGATATTACCGCAGAATGGATTTACGATTTCTTTTTGGCAGAGCACAATGTCGAAGTTATTGAACGCCTACTGGCAGCTGGAATCCATTGGGATGCACCGATTGCTCCGACACGTCAGCCACTCAATGGTGAAAGCTGGGTGGTTACGGGGACGTTAACTACCATGGGGCGTGACGAAGCCACACAGCGCTTGCAGGCATTGGGTGCGCGTGTGAGCGGAAGTGTATCGAGTAAAACCAAATGTGTTGTGGCGGGTGAGAAAGCGGGTAGTAAACTCGACAAAGCAGAAAAACTGCAAGTTCGAGTGATGAATGAAGATGAGTTTTTAGCATTTTTAGCGCAATACAACGCTTAAAGGTATCTCACCGCTTATGGCTCTTGAATCTATATTGGGTGATTGATTCGAGCATCATTAAAACAAGCATTATTAAGAAAGGCAGTCCAAAGACTGCCTTTTTTGCCAAAACGAGGTATGACTACTTTTTGCTTATTCGAAAAATTAGATTCGTTTTTTAATGACACCATCATCAAGTAATTGTTGAAAATGTTCACAGACACTTGCTTCTATGTTGCGATAGCGAATTCCGAGTTCTTTTTGACTTCGTGTTGCATCAAAATATATTGGATAGCCCATATTCAGTTTGATGAATTCACGAGAGTATCCAAGCAATGGCCCAATCAGCGAAAATGCTTTTTTAGGCACAGTAAAATGCGGAAATGGAAAGCGATAACCAAAACACTGCGTCAGTGCTTTACCCATTTCCAAAAGGCTTAAACTTCCGCCAGAAACAATATATCGCCCGTGTGCATCATCATTGAGTGCAGCAGCCACATGTGCATCGGCTACATCGCGTACATCGACGATACCGTTCCACATAGGCGGAACACCAAATAAGGTCACACCGTTGGCAAACTGTTGTAGTAACTCAATACTTCCAGACTGGCTAGAAGCGGTCAGAGAAGGCCCCATCACCAATGCCGGATTGATACATACCAAAGACCAACGATCTTGTTGCTCAGCCATTTCCCATGCTTTACGTTCGGCAGCAACTTTAGAATAAGAGTAAGGCTGATGGGTTTCGCTACTGGTTGTATTCCAGCAGCTTTCATCAAATGCGTTATGTGGCGTTTGTTTAATTTCGATGGCATCACCATAGGTAGCGGCAATACTTGAGGTCACCACGACGCGTTTCACCGAGGCTGTACGATTGACCGACTCAAGCACATTTTCAGTGCCTTTTACTGCTGGCTCGATAATATCTTTTACGGCATCCTTGTAATTGGTAATCACAAAGGGCGATGCAGTATGAATCACGATTTCGCAGCCCTGCATCGCCGTATCGAAAGCACCTTGATCGAGAAGATCTGCTTTAAAAAAATGAATTTGCCCAGAAGATTTTTCTGCAATGTCTACGAGATGTTGAAGTTTTTGAGTCTGGGATGGATCTCTTACTGTGGCATGAACTGTAAAGCCTTGACCTAATAGTCGCTCGATAATCCAACCAGCGACATATCCAGTCGCACCTGTGACAAGAATCGGGGTATTTTTCTGCATTTTTATCATCGTTTTGGCAAGTGAAATGAAGGTACTTGAAGCATATTAGCTGGCTTTGCTGTTTAATGCAGTTTGATTTTAAAATAATTATTAAAGATACATAAAATGGATTATTTTGTGTTTTGTTACAAAAAGATAAACGCTCTTAGATCAAGGTCTACCATTTAAATTTTTGCTAGAAAATGATCGCAAACCACTCATTTCAATCAACAAAATAGGATAATTCGAACTGTAAATGCGTATGTTTATCATTTTAATTTTATAAAAATCAGTGAGTTAAGGTGTAAAAAGCTTTGCAATTCATCTGGGGTTTGCGCATAATAAGTAAAGAATACGGGAGAATTGAAATGCGTGGCAATCCAGAAGTCATAGACTATCTCAACATGTTGATCGGTGGCGAACTGGCTGCTCGTGATCAATATCTGATTCACTCCAGAATGTATGAAGACTGGGGTTTGAGTAAAATTTACGAGCGTATCGATCACGAAATGCAAGAAGAAGCTTCGCACGCCGATGCCATTATTCGTCGTGTTTTGTTCCTAGAGGGAACACCAAACATGCATCGTGATGACATTGAGGTGGGTACAGATGTCGTTACGTGTTTGAAAGCCGATTTGGCCTTGGAATATCATGTTCGCCAGAAACTTGCTGATGGCGTGAAGCTCTGTGAAGAAAAAGCTGACTATGTGACGCGTGATATGCTTCGTGCGCAAATGTCGGATACCGAAGAAGATCATACCTATTGGCTTGAAAAACAGCTTCGTTTAATTGAACTGATGGGCCTTCAAAATTATATTCAGTCTCAAATGTAAGACTCTTAAACTCAGCTCCGGCTGAGTTTTTATTTTATTTTTCTTCATAAAAACCAAAACTAAATTGCTATATCTCGCTATTCGACGATCCCTTTCTTTTTTTTATTTTTCAGTATTTAATAGACCTCAAATTATATTATCTAACTATTTGAATTCATTTAATTCTAATTGGGGAGAGATCAATGCCTTTAATCCGTGTGATTGGTAAAGAAAATCATAAAGTCTTGCAAGAGCTTTCAGACAATTCATTAAAACTTGACCAAGCTTCTGTAGTTGTTGCCAATTTACCTTCGGATCAAATTGATGAAATCGTCAAAGACGGCACAAGCATGATTATCAAGCTTAAAGATGGTGAAATTATCATTATCGATCAGTTTTTTAACGAGCATTCAACCAATCAGAACAGCTTAGTATTACAAGATGAATCACAGAAACTCACTTGGGTGCAGTTTATTGAGGCACAAGGCAATTCTCAGCCGCAGTTGGTATTTGAGCGTGTTGAATCTACTGATGCATTGATGTATCACGGCGGTGGGATGGCGATGGAGCCGGTTTGGTCTTGGGCAGTCGTTCCTTTAACCGCAGGGGGTATAGCGCTTTGGGCGCATGATCATAAAGATAAAGATCATGAAGAAAATAATAATAATGAGGCTGCACCAAACACAACTAATAGCAGTGAAAATACGGTCGTTGTCGTATCTGAATCCTCATCGACTCAATCAGATGATGAAACAACAACTGACAATTCAGCACAAGATCAGAGCGAGCCATCAACTTCAAATACAGATTCAAGCAGTGATGACGTCGCTATACTGGTCAGTGAAATTTTAGATCAAAGCGGTGCTTCTTCTACAACATCGATTACATCGACTGCCAGCAATGCATCATTAGAGATTTATACCAGCAGCACCGATCTTTATACAGATCTAATCAGTAGCAACTCTATCATTGTATAAAGACAAGGTGGGCTTTGTACCCACCTCGCATAACTTTAAAATACAGTTATTTCGCCTGAAAGCGTTTAAGATCATTAAAGACGTCATTGGCATGGGTCTGGGTATCTACGCTGGTGTAGTGATACACAATAGTACCTTTCGGATCGATCAGAAAACTTTCACGTTTGGCAATTTTTACAATGCCCAGATTACGTACAATACCAAACTTACTTGCAAGTTCATGGTTGTTATCGGCTAAGATTGGAAAATTAAGCCCTAATTTTTCCGAAAATTTTTGATGTGATTTGACATCATCTAAGCTCACGCCTAACACCACAGCATTGGACTTTAAAAATTGCGGGTATAACGCTTTAAACTGATTGGCTTCTTGCGTACAGCCCGGAGAATTATCTTTTGGATAGAAATACAACACTACCCATTTACCTTTGTAGTCATTCAAACTGTGCCATTTGCCATTTTGATCCTGTAATCTAAATGCAGGGGCAGGCTGGCCGACCCATTGTTTCTCGGCTTGATTGGATGAACTCAAGGGATTTGCGGCAATCGTAGATGTTGTGACTGTACCTGCCAGTGCCAGTGCGATTGATAAAGCGATAGTTTTCATCATGATAAACCAGAATTGTTATTTTTAATGCCTGTATTTTAGCAGTGATGAAGATCGATTGCTGTAGTGTTGATGTGATTATGCCATGGTCATCGTTTATAACTCTTTTATACTGGGTCAAATTGTTATTTTGTCCTTAGAGTTTTGAAATGGCTCAAATTTTACTCATTACAGGTTGGGGTGGTGGAACAGGGCTACTTGAACCGCTTCAACAGCAATTACAGCAGTGCGGTCATACGGTTACATTAATGAATATCTTTGATGCATTCGATCCTGTTGTGATGCAAGATTGGGTTCAACAGGCAAAGACTGCCGATATAATAATAGGTTGGTCATTAGGCGGCCAACTTGCCTTGCTTTTGGCTCATGCGTTACAACAAGAGACAGGACACACGTTGCCCGTGATCACACTCGCGAGCAATCCATGTTTTGTTGCACAGCCAAACTGGGAATGTGCTATGCCACAAGAGACATTTGCAGCGTTTAAAGCTGGATTTATGCATGATCCGGCAAGTACCCTCAAGCGATTTGGATTGCTGGTCACCAAAGGCGTTACAAGTGCGAAACACGATTGGACTTTTATGCAAAGTTTGTTACGGGCACAACCCATTTCGTTGCTTCAACAAGGATTAAAACTCCTGCAACAACTCAATCTGGTCGATAAACTAAAAAGTTATTCAGGAAATCAACTTCATGTGTTTGCAAGGCAAGATGCATTAGTTCCTTGCCAAATTGTTGAAAAAATGCAGTATTTAGCCTCAGAAAAAATTAAAGTAATTACTTTTGAAGATGCTGCGCATAGTTTTCCATTTACGAAAGTGATTGAAACTTGCAAGGAAATTGAAAAATTTATTCAAACATCGGTCTAAGCTTTAGCCGAAATGATGGTTCTCGCAATTTATTTCTAAACCGAGCAGGTTTAACATGGTGGCGATTGAAGTATTTAAGCAATAAGGAGTCATCCGTGGTGGATCAGTTTGATTTGGAACATATCTGGCATCCGTATACCTCGATGATGAATCCATTGCCAACTTTTAAGGTTAAGCGTGCTTACGGTGTTACCATTGAGCTTGATGATGGACGTCAATTAATAGACGGTATGTCATCTTGGTGGTGCACCATTCATGGCTATAATCATCCTGAATTGAATCAGGCAGCCAAAGACCAGCTCGATCAGATGTCACACATCATGTTTGGTGGTTTTACCCATGATCCTGCCATCAATCTGGGCAAAATCCTGTTAAAAATAACGCCGCCAAGCTTAGATAAAATCTTTTATTCCGATTCTGGGTCGGTGTCGGTAGAAGTCGCACTTAAAATGGCCGTGCAATACTGGACTGCTCAGGGGTTATCGCAAAAAACCAATTTCATTACAACGCGCTCTGGTTATCATGGTGACACATGGAACGCGATGTCGGTGTGTGACCCCGTGACGGGTATGCATCAAGTTTTTGGTAGCAGTCTTGCAAAACGTATCTTCGTGCCGGCGCCACAGACGCCTTTCGATGCAGACTGGAATCCAGAAGAAATGCACGTGGTCGAACAGATGCTTGAGGCTCATCATCAAGAGTTAGCGGCATTTATTATTGAACCGATTGTTCAAGGTGCGGGAGGAATGCGCTTTTATCATCCCGAATATTTGCGCCAGCTCAAACAGCTCTGTGATAAATATCATTTACTACTCATTTTTGATGAGATTGCGACAGGATTTGGCCGCACAGGCAAACTCTTTGCATGGGAGCATGCTCAAGTTGAGCCAGATATCATGTGTATAGGTAAAGGATTAACGGGTGGTTATATGAGTCTCGCCGCCACCTTGACCAGTAAGCATGTTGCTGAGGTCATCAGTCAGGGAGAGGCTGGTGTATTTATGCATGGGCCTACATTTATGGGAAATCCACTGGCGTGTGCGGTGGCATATAAAAGTACCCAGTTGCTGATTGAGCAAGACTGGCAGAGCAATATTCGCCGTATTGAAACACAGTTGCAGCAGCTTCACTCGCTTGCGGAGCTAGACCATGTCGCCAATGTACGTATTTTGGGTGCAATTGGTGTCGTAGAGCTCAAATATAATGTCAACATGCGTGAATTACAGCAGCGCTTTGTAGAGCTTGGCATCTGGATTCGGCCATTTGGTAAATTGGTGTATATAATGCCGCCGTATGTGATTACAACGCATGAGTTAGAACAGTTGCTCCAAAATATGATCAAGGTGGTGCGTGAAATGGAACAGGGAGTACATTATGGCGTTGCTTGATCATTATGCTCAGCAACTCGAGCAATTAAAGCTAAGCGGGAATCTGCGTCAGTTTAAGCCAAATCAGCAGCAAGATGCCTACATCGAGATTGCTGGGCAGCGCATGTTGAATTTATCTTCAAATGATTATTTGGGTCTGGCTGCCGATCTGACCTTGCGTGAAGCATTTTTAGATTTACAGCCGTTAGCGCGCTGTTACTTTAGCTCTTCTTCCTCGCGTTTACTGACTGGAAATTTTGCTGAGTATGAGCAATTTGAACATACCTTGAGTGAGGCTTTTGGTGGCAGAGCCGCGCTTTTGTTCAACAGTGGCTATCATATGAATATTGGTATTTTGCCTGCTTTGGCCGATGCCAAGACCTTGATTTTAGCCGATAAGCTGGTACATGCCAGTATGATTGACGGTATTCGGCTTTCATCAGCCAAGTACGTTCGTTATCGTCATAATGATTTAGCTCATTTAGAAAAGCTGCTGACTCAATATCATGATGATGATCAGTTTGATCGGATTATTATTGTCACTGAAAGTATTTTTAGTATGGATGGTGATGAAACCGACCTAAAAGCGTTGGTGAGCATCAAAAAACGCTTTAGCAAAACCATGCTCTATGTAGATGAAGCCCATGCGATAGGCGTTCGGGGAGAATTAGGTTTAGGCTGTGCAGAACAATACGGTGTGATTCAGGAGATTGATTGCTTGGTCGGGACTTTTGGCAAAGCACTGGCTTCAGTGGGCGGTTATCTGATTTGTGATCCGATCTTACGAACTTATCTGATTAATACCATGCGACCACTGATTTTTAGTACTGCCTTGCCACCAATCAGCATCGCCTGGACACATTTTGTCTGGTCGAAGATGTTACATGCACAGCAGCAACGTACACATTTGGCCGCAATCAGCGAGCATTTACAACGCGCTGTGGTTGCAAAGGGGTATAGTAGTCCATCGAGTAGCCATATTGTGCCAATTATTGTGGGCGAAAGTCAGGCTGCCGTTGATCAGTCGAAACGTGTGCAGGATTGTGGTTTTTATGCCATGCCTGTACGTCCACCTACTGTGCCGCAGCATAGCGCACGCTTACGCATTTCATTAACCTCAATGATTCAATTACACGATCTTGATCGATTGGTGAGCTGTTTGTGAAATTAGATAAAACACGCATAGCACAGCGTTTTGCCAAAGCAGGACAAAGCTATGTCGAGCAAGCAGTCGTTCAAAAAGCGATTAGTCATAAATTGGCTGAGCTGATGCAACAATATTGTCCAGCAACGTTGCCACATGTCTTTGAAATTGGTTGTGGCTCGGGCAATCTCACGCACCATGTATTGGCCAATTTTGCGATCAGTCGGTTGTACCTCAACGATTTGTATGCTGATGTACAACAGCATTTTCTCGATGAACAACCGATCACATGGTGCATAGGCGACATCGAACATATCGATTTACCTACAGCACTCGACGCAGTGATTTCTAGTTCAGCAGTGCAATGGGTGCATGATTTGCCCCAACTGCTACAGCGTTGTCATGATGCCTTACAACCCGGCGCTTGGCTGTGCCTATCAAGTTTTGCTCCATTAAATTTCACCCAAATTAAGCAATTAACCGGGCAAGGTTTAAGCTATTGGTCGCGTCAAGATTGGCAAACGCAGTTACAGCGTGCTGGCTTTGAATGTGTCTATTTGGAAGATGAACTGCTTGAGATGTATTTTGATACTCCTAAGGCAGTGCTCAAGCACCTGAAACTGACCGGCGTGACAGGAACAACTCAAGGTAATCAGCCGCACTGGACCAAAGGCACCTTACAAAAGTTTTATCAGGATTATCAGCAATTTCAAAATAATGAAGGTCTATATCCTTTGACCTATCATCCGCTTTACTGCTTGGCACGGAGAACAACATGACAGCATCGGTTTATTTTGTCAGCGGTATCGATACCGAAATTGGTAAAACCTTTGCCACGGGTTATCTGGCAAAAAAATGGAGCAGCGAAGGCCAGCGTGTGATCACGCAAAAGCTCATTCAAACAGGCAATCAAGAACTGTCTGAAGATATTCAAAAGCATCGTGAAATTATGCAAACCGGCTTGTTGCCTGAAGATCTTGAAAAGCTGACCATGCCCGAGATTTTTAGCTATCCGGCATCGCCACATCTGGCGACAAAAATCGATGGTCGTGAGATCGATTTTGATAAAATCGAACACGCTACAGCAACGTTGATGCAACGCTTTGATACGGTCTTGCTTGAAGGTGCAGGCGGTTTGATGGTGCCGTTAACCGATCAGTTGCTCACCATTGATTATATTGTGAAGAGAAAATTTCCAGTTATTTTGGTGAGTTCTGGGCGCTTGGGGAGTATCAACCATACCTTACTGAGTCTTGAAGCGCTCAAGCAACGCGGACTTACACTCTATGCGTTGGCGTACAACCTAAACGATGAATCCAAAGATCCGCTGATTTCACAAGATACGGCAGCTTATTTAAAACATTATTTGCAGCAACACTTTCCAGAGGCGCTGTGGATTGATATTCCAAAGTTTTAATTTGTATCTTATAGCTTATATTTTAAAACGTAAAAATATCTACAGAACAGACGACATATAAAAATTGATGTGCGCTGTATATTTAGCCATTCTGTTTGATTAATTTATAAAAAAAGCCAATGTAGCGTTCTACATTGGCTTTTAACGTTTATTGCACAACCTAGCAACTAAGACTTACATCTTTTTAAAGCCTTTTTGATAGTTCGGTGCTGGACGACGAGTATTTTTCATGCCGCCTTCACGTGTGTTTTCAGTTTCGCTGGTGTCACGCTTTTGCTGGCGTAAATAGCCGCCACGACGCGCTGCCATCGGCTTTTCGGCCATACGTTCAGTACGACGTTTTGCCATACCGTATAAGCCAGTGCCTTGACGTGGTTTGAGTTCAACCAGTTTGGTTAAGCTATCGATATCGCCTTTGTCGAGTTCCATCCAGCGGCCAGTACGCAATTCACGCGGTAAAATAACTGAACCGTAGCGGGTACGAAGCAGGCGGCTGACTTTAAGCCCTTGAGATTCGAACAAACGACGAACTTCGCGGTTACGGCCTTCTTTAACCACCACCTGATACCAACGGTTGATTCCGTCACCACCGAGCTCAGAAAAAGATTCAAACTTCGCTGGACCATCATCAAGTACGACACCATTGAGTAAGGTCTGACGAATTTGAGGGGTCACTTCACCCATGACGCGTACGGCATATTCGCGTTCAATTTCATTAGAGGGGTGCATCAAGCGGTTGGCCAGTTCACCATCGTTTGTAAACAACAATAACCCAGTACTGTTGATGTCGAGACGTCCCACCATCACCCAGCGATCATTGGCGATTTGTGGCAAATGATCAAACACGGTTGGACGCTGTTCTGGATCGTTGCGAGAACAGATTTCACCTTCTGGTTTGTAATAGATCAGTACGCGACGACGAATTTCGTCTTCGATCTGAAATTGTACCTTACGACCATCAATCCTTAATTCATCGCCTGGTTCAATCCGTTCACCAACTTGAGCAATTTGGCCATTCACACTGACGCGACCCGCGGCAATGACCTCTTCCATATATCTGCGAGAACCTAAACCAATTCGCGCTAATACTTTTTGCAATTTTTCACTCATGACAGCATAACCTTAGAAATAATTGTCAACAGTTCACCGATTTATGATTTAGGTGCATGTACATCCAAACCCATAAACGCGTCCTTGGCATCCTGCAGGGGAGGCAATTGACCCAGTGAGACTAGGCCAAACGCATTCAAAAATTGAGGCGTTGTAATTAACAACGCAGGTCTTCCGGGCAAGTCTCTAAAACCAGATTCCTTGATCCAGTTCCATTCAAACAGCAGCCTTAAAATCTGACTGTTATTTGAGACGCCCCGTATTTGTTCAATATCCGCACGTGTCACAGGCTGGTGATACGCAATCACCGCAATCGTTTCAAGAAGGGAGGGAGACAACTTTGTTGGACGTTCAGGCCAAACTTGCGCAATTATATTACGATATTTTGAGCGAACCTGAAACCTAAAACCTTGAGCAGTCTCTATTAATTCAATAGAACGACCATGCTGCAACACGGCAAGTTGTTGTAAAAAATGCCGAAGCTGTTGCTTACTGTATTGATTGTTAAATGCTTCTTTTAAACGTGCCAGTGAAACAGGCGCGTCACTTGCAAACAAAATGGCTTCCATTTGCAACAAGACTTCATGATGAATATCTTCAAAAGACAGTGCAGCACTTTGGTCTATGGTCATATCTGAGCTCCTTGAATTGCGAGCGGTGCCTCTACACCAGAAGCGATGATTTTAATTTTTTGCTGGCGCGTCAGTTCTAAAATGGCCATAAACGTGACCACCATGCCCATGCGCCCCTGTTGTGGCTTTAACAGTGAGACAAAGTTTAAAATCTCACCCGATTGAACCTGTGCTTCAATATATGCAATACGCTCTTCAAGTAAAACAGGTTCTTGTGCAACGGTATGCATCACTGGTTCGGGACGATTAAAAATACAAAACAATGCATCGTGAAGGCTTTGTACATCATAGCCTTCATATATCGGCGCAATCACACCTAATCCGACATTCGGATGAAAGGTATCACGCTCCAAAACAGGAAACTGTCCAAGACGTTCGGCAGCTTTTTTGACGCGCAAATAGGTTTCTAAACGATCAATCAGCGCTTGTTTAGGGTCTTTTTCAATAGAGAGCGTCGTTGGTTTTGGAAGCAAAAGGCGCGATTTTAAATCTGCAAGTAATGCCGCCATCACCATATAGTCGGCAGTCAGCTCGATATCCAGCGATTTCATGGCGTCCATGTAAGCCAAATATTGCGTGGCAATTGGGGCAATATCAACCTGCAATAAATCGAAACCGTTTTTTTGAATCAGGTAAATTAAAAAGTCGAGTGGGCCCTCGAAATGTTCGAGTAATATTTCAAATGCAGCAGGCGGAATATAAAGATCTTCAGGAATAGACGCTTGCCATTCATCCAATACACGAATATTGGGAAGGTGATCTTCTGAAGAAGATAAAGCTTGATTCATTACAATATTAGGCCACGCGAATTTTCAAAGGCATGAAAGTGTTTCGTAAGTAACGCATAATCGCTACTTAAAAAGGAGAAGTAAATAAAATATGCGCCATTCTAATCTAAATTTGGTATCGAATACATTGCCTAAAAGAATAAAATCCAAAATTAAATCGATGAAGAGGCACATTGTTGATGCCATCTTTGTGAATTGGTGACATGATTTAACTACTTACACTACTTATTTAGCATGTTGGTCTTAAGTTTTTTGATCCTCAATGCAAAAACATATTCATATAAAACATATTTCAAGGACTAAAAATGAAATCGAATCAATTTGGTCAGCCCGTGGGTGATGCAATAGCGCTCGCTATCCCGATTCAATTTAAAGCCCATACACTTACGGGAAACTATGTCGATTTGCTGCCCATTGAAAAAGATACATTTACTTTAGATTATGCCAAGCAGCTCTGGACATGCGTGAATTCAGAGCCTGATGCAAGGTGTTGGACGTATTTGCCTTATGAAGCACCACAAAGTGAGGTTGAACTTGAGCAAAATCTGAGGTGTAAGTTTGGCTTTGAACCTTCTCATCATTATTGGATTGTCGTGGAGGGCAAGGCGGTTGGTTGGGTTGCACTGCTAAATCTACGCGCGCAGCATGCAGCAGTCGAGATTGGCAATGTTTACTTTTCGCACCGATTAAAACAAACACCCGCTGCCACTGAAGCGATCTTCTTATTGTTGAGAGATTGCTTTCAACAAGGTATGCGTCGCGTGGAATGGAAGTGTGATGACCTTAACCAACCTTCAAAAAATGCAGCACTTAGATTCGGATTTACGTATGAGGGGTTGTTCCGGCAAGATCGGGTCACTAAAGGACGTAATCGTGATACCGCTTGGTTTTCAATGATTGATATTGAGTGGCCAAAGCGTCAAAACACCTATTTGCAATGGCTTGATCCGCTGAACTTCGACAAATTGGGCAAACAAAAAAGACGTTTGGAAGAATGTGCGAGTCAGGAGATTTAAGACTGATCAGCATGTCAGTGCTTATTCAAAAGCACTGACATCGCCGGCACCTCGGCGTACAACTTCCGGATTTTCTCCCGACAAATCTACAATACTGGTGGTAGTGAGCGTACCGAAGCCACCATCAATGAAGACATCGACACGCTTAGCGAGCTGGTTTTCAATATCATAAGGGTCATCGAGTGGATCGTCTTGCCCCGGCAATATCAGGGTACTGGTCAAGATCGGTTCGCCCAGTTCTTGAAGTAAGGCCTGACAGATTGGATTGGTTGGAATACGTAAGCCAATGGTTTTTTTCTTGGGGTGCATCAAGCGTTTAGGGACTTCGCTGGTTGCAGGTAAAATAAAAGTCGTGATCGAGGGTGTGTTGGTCTTAAGTAGACGATACATCGCGTTATCCACTTTGGCATAGGTGGCAATATCGGATAAATCACAACACATAATGGCATATTGATGTTTTGGGCCCAAGCCACGGATTTGAGCAATTCGCTCCATTGCCGATTTATTTCCAATTTGACAACCAATCGAGTACGCCGCATCAGTCGGATAGACCACCACATCGCCTGCTCGGATACGCTCCACTGCTTGATGAATTAAGCGTGCTTGCGGATTGTCTGGATGTATATGCAAATGCAACATATCTGGATACTCCTTGATTCTGTTATTGTTTTAAAGTCAGTGTTTACATTTAAGCATATGCGCTGCGTCGAATGCGTGACCACAAGTAGAGATTATGTAATCTAATCCAGTGCGTTGCGTAAAAATTCATGTGCGCCAAGAAGCTCACCGTCTCGAGTGGTCATACAAATACATTGAATAAAATGCAATGCATCGGCAGGAATTGTGGTCTCGCCTGAAAAAAACTTTTGTACCTGAAGAAAGACATTGTCTTTAAATCGCGAGCCGTCACCACCATCGCCAGTTAAGTTATCTAGAGATACTCTAAATTTACGCCCAAACGCTTGCGCAAATAACCATTCAATGGCTTGGGGTTTGATTTCGACTTGTTCAAAAAGCGCTTGCTGCTCGGCTGTACGGCCATCAGGAGCATACCAATAGCCCAAATCTGGCAATAAGCGTCTTTTGGCGCCGGCAATCGTCCAGTGACTGATTTCATGCAAGGCACTATTAAAGAAGCCATGCGCAAACTGAATACGCGCAGGCGTATGATTTGATGCAGGAAAATACTCAGGTTCTACTTCACCTTTCACTAAAGTCACATTTTGATGGGAAAACCAGTGATTAAAGTGTAAAATGAGCCAGTCCACCTGATCCTGCTCAGTTTGTAAATTTCTCCATGGTGAGAGTTGCACTGTGTCTATCGACAAGGCAGAATCACACGTGAGATGGGTGCGAACAAGTGATGAAGTTGTTACTTCAGGTTGCGGCTGCAACAGGTGCATTGCTTAATTTACCCCGAGTTCTGTCAGATTTGGTACAAAATTGTATCTTAATCTTTGACAGAGTACTGATGAATTTGTAGAATTGCCGCCTTAATTATGTCAGCAAATACCTTTCCGGCACAGATTGAGCCGTATAAATGGGCTGAACAAGGCTTTACATGGTCAGGAACACTGCCATTGTCTCGCTTTGCTCGTATTGCTCGTGAAGCTGTTGGATCAATTAATGATCAATTGATCTATATAGACTGTAAACTATCAATGGATGCGTATCATCGCGTTGTATGGTTTGATGGTCATGTTGAAACAAAAGTTCCGCTAGAATGTCAGCGTTGTCTGGAGCCAGTGGAAATTCCTCTTGTTTCAGATTTCCGTCTTGCCTTGATCGATGATGAGTCACTGATAGAGCGCTTGGATGAGGATGCTGATTTCATCGTTTTAGGTGAAAGTGAATCGTCAACAAAGGGTGATTTTACCACTCCTGCGACTGTTGATTTACTCTCATTACTAGAAGATGAACTGTTACTGTTGATGCCTCTGTCTCCCAAGCATGATGCTTGTGAACATAAACATCAGCCTACCGTTCAGGACATTGCTGAAGAAAAACGTGATAATCCGTTTGATGTTTTAGCAAGTTTGAAAGGTAAACTTAACTCATAAGTGTTATACTTGTTGGTTGAGATAACTGAATTTGTTCTGATCCATTTTTTTCGATCTTTGTAAGGAGCCATCATGGCCGTTCAGCAAAACCGTAAAAGTCGCTCTCGCCGTGACATGCGCCGTTCACATGACGCTTTAACCGAGAATGCATTAACAGTTGACCAAACTACTGGTGAAACTCATCGCCGTCACCACGTGACTAAAGATGGTATCTACCGTGGTCGTCAATTATTCGCTAAAGCAGCTGACGCTGAATAATTTAGTGAATTTGCATTGAGCTTAAGGCTTTAATGTAGAAAAAATGGGAGCGAAAGCTCCCTTTTTTTGTTGTTTTTCGCAATTATAAAATCTATAGAATAATGATAAATTTCCGCCTTAGAAATTAAGCAAAGACGAAATAAAGGATTTTTATATGTCTGCTAAACGACTCGATCAAGTCGCTCAAGCAACGAAAACTGCATTTGTATTTCCTGGTCAAGGTTCGCAAAAAGTCGGCATGCTCGCTGAACTTGCAGAGCAGTTTAGTGGTGTGAAAGAAACCTTTGCAGAGGCTTCTGACGCAGTCGGTTTTGATTTGTGGCATATCGCACAAAGTGGCGAAGGGCTTGATCAAACCGAAAACACTCAGCCGGTACTATTAACGGCAAGTATTGCGTTATGGCGTGTCTGGCTGGATTTAGGCGGTTTGGCCCCTAAATACCTTGCAGGCCATTCACTTGGCGAATACAGTGCGTTGGTGGCTGCGGGTGCGTTGTCGCTCGGCGATGCGGCCAAATTGGTCAATCTGCGTGGTAAATTGATGCAAAGCGCAGTCCCTCAGGGTGTGGGCGCTATGGCGGCAATTTTGGGCTTGGCAGACGATCAAGTTATTGAGCTTTGTAAGCAAGTGACAGCAGCAGGTGAAGGCTCTGTCGAGGCAGCAAACTACAATGCTCAAGGTCAGGTAGTGATTGCAGGTTCGGCAGCATTGGTCAATCAAGTCATGACGCTTGCAAAAGAGCAGTCGGGTAAAGCGATTGCACTGCCTGTTTCAGTACCTTCGCATTGTTCATTAATGAAGCCTGCGGCAGAAAAATTTGCTGAAGCATTGGAACAAACTGCCATTGAGCTACCAAGCCTACCTGTAATACAAAATGTAAACGCAGGAATTGCCTCTGACGTGACTCAATTACGCCAAGCGTTAACTGCGCAGTTGTATCAATCTGTGCAATGGACACGCACCATGCAATATTTACAGGATCAAGGCATCCAGTACATTGTTGAGTGTGGCCCGGGTACGGTATTAAGCAATCTGGCAAAACGTTTACCAAATATTGAAAAAGCATTTGCGATCGATACGAATAGTCGCATGGAAGATGCCCTAAATGCAGTTTTAGTGGCTGAAGGAAAAATTGCATGACACAACAACGTAAAGTTGCATTGGTAACAGGCGCGAGCCGTGGCATTGGTGCAGCGATTGCCCAGCAACTTATTCAAGATGGTTTCTTTGTCGTTGGTACAGCAACCAGCGAATCTGGGGCTCAAAAATTATCTGAAAGTTTTGGGGAGCAAGGTACAGGCCTCACCCTAGACGTACGTAATTTGGATGAAATTGAAGCAGTTGTTTCAAACATCGAACAAAATTATGGTCCAGTTTTGGTCTTGGTCAACAATGCGGGTATTACGCGTGACAATCTCTTGCTGCGTATGAGCGAAGATGACTGGGACGACATTCTAAATATTCATCTGAAAGCGGTTTATCGTCTTTCTAAGCGCGTATTGAAGGGTATGACCAAAGCTCGCTTTGGCCGTATTATCAATATCAGTTCGGTGGTTGCACATTTTGCAAACCCAGGCCAAGCCAACTATTCAGCCGCTAAAGCCGGTATTGAAGCATTTAGCCGCAGCCTTGCAAAAGAGATGGGTAGCCGCCAGATTACGGTGAACAGTATCGCACCTGGCTTTATTGCGACTGAAATGACTGATGCGCTGAGTGAAGATTTGCGCAAGAAGATGAGTGATCAAGTCGCTTTGGGTCGTCTTGGTGAACCACAAGATATCGCAAATGCAGTAAGTTATTTGGCTTCCGATAAGGCAAGTTACATTACTGGCACGGTATTACACGTAAATGGTGGTTTATACATGGCCTAAGTGCTGATGTATTAACTTTCAAAAAATCCAATATTCAATTACACTAACGGCATTTAAAACGCCACAAGCAATGAGGAGAATTCCTGTGAGCGATATCGAACAACGTGTTAAGCAAGCAGTTGCTGAACAACTTGGTATGAAAGCAGAAGAGATCAAAAACGAAGCATCTTTCATGGATGATTTGGGCGCTGACTCTCTAGATCTAGTTGAACTTGTTATGTCTTTCGAAAATGACTTCGACATCACGATTCCTGATGAAGATTCAAACGAAATCACAACTGTTCAATCAGCAATTGATTATGTAACCAAAAAACTTGGTTAATTAATTGATGTTGATAAAAGCCACCGCAAGGTGGTTTTTTTATGTGTATGATTTAAGATATGTGATGCAATTTACATTTTATTACTTGCTGTAAGGGAATCACCACTTAAATCAGAGTGATTTTCAGTTTTACTAGAAAGGCGTTTATTTGCTTAATGAAAAAAACAACAGGAGAAAATGATGGGCCTTTTTGATTTTGTTAAAGGAATTGGAAAAAAGAATCAGGCACACGTCGAACAAGCATCAACACCAGCCGCTACACCTCAGGAACCCACAGCCCAGCAAATTGCTAATCAGTTACTGGCGCATGTACAGCAACTTGGTTTAGGCGTGCAGGGCTTGGTGATCAACTATAACAGTACCACCGATCTGGCCACGATTCAGGGTAAAGTGAAAAGTCAGGCCGACAAAGAAAAAATTATACTGGCTGTGGGAAATATCGATCATGTGGCGAAAGTGGATGATCAAATGACAGTCGAAGTGCCAGAACCAGAAAGCCAATTTTATACAGTAAAATCGGGCGATAATTTATCTAAAATCTCAAAACAATATTATGGTGATCCAAATCACTACAATAAAATTTTTGAAGCGAATCGACCATTACTTAAAGACGCAGAAGATATTTTTCCGGGGCAGATACTGCGTATTCCGGCTTAAGGTGTGATAAGTAACTAAGTAAAAGGGCGCAATTAAATTGCGCCCTTTTTGCATTACGGCTATAGCTTGCTATGCTTGTAACGTAATTTTAAGCTCCATCTACAGCGCACATTATAATGCTTAAAACCGCTTTGGAATCTTTTGCCCATTTGGAACGGGAGTTTCGGCATTTTTAAGCACACCAAATAACCACACTTCCGCGTGTTGAACCGCGATTTTAAGCTCATCACCCAAAGCCAGACGTCCTGCTATAAAACTGGCCAATGAACATCCTGATCCGTGATATTCACCTTCTAGGCGAGGGCAGGTACTTTCTGCAACCAGTTCACCTTTTACAAAGAGCTGATTGCGAATATGATCTGGTGTTGCTTCATGGCCGCCTTTCACCAAAATCGCCTGCGCACCTAAATCAAATAGCTTTTGAGTCGCATCTTCAATGTTGTCTAATCCAGTTAAAGCACGCAGTTCAACTGTATTGGGTGTAATAACGGTTGCCAGTGGAATGAGTTCAACAAAGGCTTTCACCAATGTGGCTTGATCGCCTAGCGAGCCGCCGCTATTGGCCACCAGTACCGGGTCAAGTACATACTGATAGTCAGGATGCGCACGTAAAAACTCAGCCAATGCTGCAATATTTTCAGTGGTACCGAGCATACCCGATTTTACACATCGAATGGGTAAATCACCCACAACGGCATTTGCTTGTGCAAGGAGTAATTCTTTCGATGTTGCTTCAAAACCAAAGACTTGCTGCGAATTTTGAATGGTGAGTGCTGTACAGGCGATTGCTGCATGTGCGCCACTTTGACCAATGGCTTCAATATCGGCCTGTAATCCAGCGCCGCCAGAAGGATCAAGACCAGAAAAACAAAGAACGGTTGGACGCACGACGATCATCCTTAAAATATTGAATTTGAGGTAGTATAGGCAAGTTTAAAAAAACTCTCGACCCTATTTTTTCATCTGACATTGTTTGAGTATGAATTGTGAGCAGCATTAAAAATATTTTGATCGACCTTGATGGCACGTTAACTGATCCAAAAGTCGGAATCACGACATCGGCACGTTTTGGTCTAAATAAAGTAGGTTGTGTGTTGCCTGAAAGTGAAAATATTGACTGGATCATTGGTCCACCACTTAAGGCATCATTGGCAAAAATTTTAAATGTTGAGCCAGAGCATGAGCGAGCAGAGCAGGCTTTACAGGGTTATCGTGAGCGATTTTCAGTGGTGGGGTTATTTGAAAATGAGCTTTATCCACATGTGGCTCAGACGCTAGCAGCGCTTAAAGAGGAAGGCTATGGACTATATTTGGCCACTGCAAAACCACACGTTTATGCAGTACGCATATTGGAGCATTTCGGACTGCTTGGCTATTTCACGCATCCTTATGGAAGCGAGTTAACAGGAGAGCGTACCAATAAAGGTGACCTGATTGCTTATATTTTGCAGCAAGAGCAGCTTGATGCTGCCGAATGTGTCATGGTTGGAGATCGCGAGCACGATATTTTAGGTGCGCGTCGTAATGGAATTGATACCATTGCGGTGGAATACGGTTATGGCTCTGCACAAGAACTAGATTTGGCAATGCCAAAATATCGCATTCAACGTTTTGATCAACTTTTAAATATACTGATCAAGCATGAGGATGTAAGGTCTAAATAACATATATTGAGTTTAAAAATATTTGATTTTATTTTTAAATATCTAGCTTTACTAAAAACTGATTAAGAATTAGTGATATTGGCTAAATATTTAATAGGTTTTAATACAATAAGAATGAGAAAAAATGAGAAATTATCGGATTGATATATTAAGAGGAGTAGCTATCTTGTTGGTGCTACTCCATCATTTTAATATTCCCTATAAACTGCATGACACTTGGCTGGGTATGTCAGTTTTGGGTGAGCCTTTTAGTACTTTAGTTGCTCGAAACGGTAATTATGGCGTCACGCTTTTTTTTGTTATCTCAGGTTTTCTTATTACTCAGCATACTTTGAGTCGAGAAGGCCATTTATCCAAAATCAATATTCGGAATTTTTATCTGCGGCGTATTGCTCGTATTGTTCCTTGTTTAGTTCTGCTGATATCCATGGTTACACTATTGGGAAGTTTCGGATTGCAACCTTTTCTGAATCAGGCACCCATTGGTATAGAGGTTTCTTATCACCTTACTGTTTTTGCTGCTTTGACCTTCTGGATGAATCTTTTAATTATCGAATATGGTTGGGTCAATTATGCTCTAGGAGTGCTGTGGTCGCTTTCGGTTGAGGAAGTTTTTTATCTGGCTTTTCCGCTTTTATGTTTGATACTGGGCAGAAGTAAATTTAAATTTTTTGTTTTATTTCTTATATTGATCATTGTCTATGCCCCATACTTTCGCTTTTTGCATGCGGGCGAAGAAAGCGGTGCATATTTGTATCATTATTTCTCAAGTTTTGATGGGATTGCAATCGGGTGTCTTACTGCGCTGCTGGCACAAAAAATATCAATTCGATTCAGAAAGATTCAGCCTGTCATTTTTATTGTGATTGCTCTGATGATGGCTTTATATGGTTATGCGCCAATCAAAGAGGTGAGTACATGGAGTATAAGTGTATTTGCGCTATTAAGTGCAGTATTAATATTTTGCTCTATCCAACCGCAGCAAGCTAAAAACTTAACCTTTTTTTCTAAAATATTGGTTTGGATCGGGCAGCGCAGCTATGAGATGTATCTGTTTCACTTGATTGTTTTAGGGTTAATCAAGATGATGTATATTCCAAAAACAACCTTGCCAGATCAAAAAATCATGCTACTTATTGTTTTTTTGATTGTGACTTTTATTTTGAGCTGGTTAATCGAAAAATATTATTCGTCACCATTAAACCAAAAGATTCGGGATAAATGGGTCATTAAAAAGCCTCAGATCGACTGAGGCTTTATTGTAATTTTTGCTATTTAAAACTGCGGTTTAACCACCACCAGTATAACGACAGCAAATAAAATCAGTGTCGGCATTTCATTGAAATAACGCCAGAATTTGTGTGATTTGTAATGCGCATTTCCAATCAGTTTTTTACGATAATACCCGCACACAAAATGATAAATAACCAACAGTCCCACCAACCCCACTTTAATATAAAACCAAAGCGCTTCATGATAATGCCGAGTGGCATCGCCCCAATCTACTAAAAAGTGAGCCGTGATCAGCGTTGCAATCATGGATGGCCACATGATACCGCGATACAGCTTACGTTCCATAATTTCAAAGCGACGATGACTAATCTCATCTTCACTCATGGCATGATAAACATAGAGTCGAGGTAGATAAAATAAGGCAGCGAACCAACACACTACCGCAATAATGTGTAATGCTTTGACCCATAAAAATGCGTCTGATGGAGCATCCATTACAATTCCTTAAATTAAGACAATGGTGGAAAGCTGATGATTTGACGTAACAAAACGAAATGAAATCATAAGGTTTGCACCTAGCGAATATGGACAGTATTCAATGTTGGATTGAATTTTTCAAGAGGATAATGGCAACCTGCCTTTTACTTATATCGACGTTGAGATATCGTTCAGCAAGCGTGATGATTGAATTTTAATGTAGTCGTATTGTGAGTAGGCTCAACAAAAAAGCGGAACCATTGTTCCGCTTTTTATATACATATATGTTACTTAAAGAAGGCCAATCGGCTTTGCAAAAATGGCATTAATTCCATTTTTTGAAAATTAAGCAAGCATTCACACCGCCAAAACCGAAGCTGTTGCTCATTACCGAGTTAAGCTTGGTATCACGCTTTTCAAGTACGATGTCGAAGCCTTTTGCGCCTTCGTCGAGTTCAGTCACGTTGATGTTTGGTGCAATGAACTCATTTTGAAGCATTAGGACTGAGTAGATCGCTTCGTGAACACCTGCTGCACCCAAGCTATGACCAGTCATAGATTTGGTTGAGCTGAATGCAGGAACTTTACCTTCACCGAAGGCACGTTCCATTGCTTTAAGCTCTGTAATATCACCAGCAGGGGTTGATGTGCCATGTGTATTGACATAGTCAATCGATTCAACACCGTGTTGCTTGGCTTCATCAAGTGCCATCAAGATACAGCGTGTTGCACCTTCACCGCTTGGAGCAACCATATCTGCACCGTCTGCGTTCGCTGCATAAGCAACAACTTCAGCTAAAATGTTAGCACCGCGTGCTTGAGCGTGTTCAAGTGATTCAAGTACCAAGAAACCGCCGCCACCAGCAATCACGAAACCATCACGGTCAGCCGAGTATGGACGAGAAGCAGTTTCAGGTGTGTCGTTGTACTTTGAACAAAGCGCGCCCATCGCATCAAACAACAAGCTTTGAGACCAGTGATCTTCTTCACCGCCACCTGCAAGAATCAGATCTTGTTTACCTAATTGGATAAGGTTATACGCATAACCAATTGCATCTGCAGATGTTGCACATGCGCTGGCAATTGAGTGAGATACGCCTTGAAGTTTGAATGCAACGCCAACGTTCGCAGTAATGGTATTGGTCATGTTACGTGGTACGAAGAAAGGCCCCACTTTACGTGCGCCTTTAGTTTCAAGTAACTCCTGCATTTCAACAACAGATGCAGTTGAACCGCCGCCACTGCCACCTACGATACCGTAGCGTGGATTGCCTTCAAGGTCCGCAGCAGTCAAACCTGCATGCTCAACCGCAGCAACTGCTGAGTTATAGGCATACATTGCACAAACACCCATAAAGCGTTTGAGTTTACGATCAATATTGTCAAAATCTTGTTCTGCAGCTGCACTCACATGGCTTTTAAAGTTGAGTTCTGCATAAGTTGGGTTAAAACGTGTGCCTGAGATTCCATTTTGGAGTGAATGAGTGACATCTTCTAGAGTGTTACCAATACATGAGTTAATACCCATACCAGTAATTACAACACGTTTCATTTAAGTATCCCTTATATGGTGATAGTCTTGAGTTTGTTTCAGTGCGCCAAAAAATTTGACCAATCGGGTGCAACCGTCAGGCGCAATAGCTGATTGTTTAAAATTGCATTCATAATAACAGAATGATTTTTTAATTCTTATGGCAAATCTTATATGTATTCCTAACTGTGCTATGTTTCAGCATCAGGCATCGTGGTGTACAGCAATTAACTAAAAGAAACAGATTAAAGTTGAGATAAATCCGTACTCCACCTAGTATTTAGCATTAAATGAAAGAAACAGAATATAGAGGTACTTGATGACCAATTCTAATAATAATCAAAGCCAGAGCCTGTTGTCGGCAGCCTTTGGAGTGGCTAAAAAGCTCAGCTCTTCGGGTTTGGATGTCTTAAATCATGTTGCTCCCGGCACAATTTCCAAGATGAATTCCAATGTGGATCAGTCACGTACCGTAGAAGGAAAATCACAAATCAAGGGCGCGTTTGAAATTGAAAAGTATGATAATCCTCAGCAGATGTTGCGTCAGCACTTGCCGAAAGTATCACATCAGCTTTTAGGTCGACATTACGGCCGGGTCTATAGTGTTGCAAATTTTCTATCGCCAGACTTTCAAGACAAGATTGCCGACTATCTTTTTGACCGCCTTAATGACTTTACGGCGCAAACCAGTTCGCTAGAACGTGTACTTGAAGAGGCTGGGGTTAAGCGTATTGAAGATCTGACCACCAATCCAGATCGCTCGCAACGATTGAGTCATGCCTTTATTGAGCAAAATAAACTGATTGCAATCGCACAAGGAGCATTCAGTGGCGCAACTGGTGTTGCTGGAGCGGCTCTCGATGTTCCATTGTCACTGCTTCTGGCGCTACGTACTATCTATCAAACGGGGCATGCGCACGGGTTTAATTTAAGTGATTCTACTCAGCAAGATATCGTCGAGTTTGTTTTTAAAGAAATTGATTTGAGTCTGATCGCAGAAAAGCAAACCTTGTTGCTTGCGCTCAAAACCTTGAAGTCGATGTTACAAACACATGATATTAGTCAGTTTCAGCAACTTTTAGGCTCAAGTAATGATGCTGAAGCCATTAAAAAATGGTTTGTAGATGAGACAGGCGAACCAAAATTTAGCTGGTTGAATGGGGTGTCTCGCTTTTCTGCTATCGGGAAATTAACTCCTGTCGCCGGTGCTGCGCTAGGTGGAATATATAGCTGGAAACTGATTGAAGATGCAGGTAATAAAGCACAAGCTATTTTTGGTGGAGCTCGTCATTACTTGCTCGAACATCCCGATGAGCAATTAACCCCTTTACAGGCATATCATGCTGAGGCGTCATTATTTAAAGCAGTACCCCTTAAAGAGCCTCAAGCTGCACAACAAAATACGGAAGAAACCAAGATAGCTGCTGAGACTGAACAAGTATCTGTTGAAAATCCAGTAGTGGCCAAAGTTAAAGTCACTCGAAAAGCTCCAAAAGCTGCTCAGACTGAAGCTGAAATTGACGATGCAGTACAGCAAAAAATTGAACATCTTGCCGATCACTATGTTGAGCCTCATGAAGAGAGTGAGCCACAACAACCCGCATTAAAAACAACGGAAGTTGAAGAAGGTACTGAGGTTGCTGCGTTTGATGAGACACAAGCAGCACCTGCAAAACCTAAACGTAAAAGAACACCGAAACCGAAAACGCCTTAATGTCATTAAACCGTCAACAAAAGCGTTTATTTTCTGCTGTCTGAAAACGTGCGCAAGTCAAGAGATGGTCAACATTTGCTAACGCTGCCGATGTTGACCATTTTTACATCTTGGCTTACAATTGCATGCCCTCAAAAAGAGGTGTTTTCTTTTTGAGGTTTTCAATTAACGGGAGAATTGCCATATGGCAACAACAAATCAGTTGATCCGTAAGGGTCGCACAACTTTGATTGAAAAATCCAAAGTTCCTGCGTTGAAGGCTTGTCCACAACGTCGTGGTGTTTGTACACGTGTTTATACTACTACACCTAAAAAACCTAACTCAGCAATGCGTAAGGTTTGCCGTGTTCGCTTAACTTCTGGTTTTGA